>Ga0209094_1000015_pt1 | contig 219880 bp, 213 predicted proteins | sample COGITO_mtgs_1004_2_FD_184790 | JGI IMG/M metagenome (GOLD analysis project Ga0209094, IMG submission 184790) | Pelagic marine microbial communities from North Sea - COGITO_mtgs_100430 (SPAdes) (version 2) | ecosystem: Environmental > Aquatic > Marine > Epipelagic ... | reverse complement strand
CTTGATCCAATTCGGTATGCATTGGTAAAGAAATTACTTCCTTTATTAATTGATTGGTCACCTTAAAATCTGCTTCTTGATATCGATCATCTTTGTATGCTTTTTGTGCATGCAATGGAACTGGATAGTAAATGGCATTTGGAATATTGTTTTCTAATAAATGTTTGTGCAAAGCATCTCTTTTGCCATTTTTAATCTGCAATGTATATTGATGAAAAACATGGCAATCACAAGAATCGCAAAGTTGTCCACAATTAGGTGTATTATTTGATTGAGTTGTTGGTGTAATAATGTTTGCATTATTTGCAAATGCTTTGTTGTAAAAACGAGCAGCATCTCTTCTCGAAGTACAGTAGGTGTCTAAATTAGGGAGCTTTGCTTTTAAAACACCTGCCTGAATTGAATCCAATCGAGAATTGACTCCAACGACGTCATGGTAATAGCGTGTGTACATTCCGTGGTTTACAATTCCTCTGATGGTATGTGCTAATTGATCATCGTTTGTGAAAATAGCACCGCCATCTCCATAACAACCTAAGTTTTTTGATGGAAAGAAAGAAGTTGTACCCACATTTCCTAGTGTTCCCGCTTTTTGTTTTCTTCCGTCTTTAAAGGTATAAGTAGCGCCAATTGCTTGTGCATTATCTTCAATTACAAAAAGGTTATGCTCTTGAGCAATTTCTAAAATAGCTTCCATATTGGCAACTTGACCAAATAAATGGACCGGTACAATCGCCTTTGTTTTTGGAGTAATTGCTTTTTTTAATGCCTCCAAATCAATATTAAAAGTTGCTGGATCTACATCTACCAGAACGGGTGTTAATTTTAACAATGCAATCACTTCTACCGTTGCGGCAAAGGTAAAATCTACAGTGATTACTTCATCGCCTTGTTCAAGCCCGAGTCCCATCATAGCAATTTGCAATGCATCGGTACCATTTGCACATGGAATGACGTGTTTTACATCCAAATATTTTTCTAAGTCTGCTTGAAATTCATGCACTAAAGGACCGTTTATATAGGCAGACGTATTTAAAACCTGTTCTATAGAATTGTTCACAACGTCTTTAATTTTGGCATATTGACCTTGCAGGTCTACCATTTGAATTTTTTTCATAAATAATGATTTTGTAATCGATTTCAAAAATACGACTTAATTCTATTATCTTTGAAAATATCAATTAGATTTCTATGAAAATTCTTAAAAAATCCCTCAAATATTTTTTCCTTTTTAGCCTTTTGTTGTCAGTAAGTTTGTGGCTTTATACAAAGACGCTGGTTCCTATTTATGAGGGCGAAATTGAGATTAAAAATCTTTCAGAGGAAGTGAAAATTCATTTTGATGCCATTGGTGTTCCCCACATAAATGCCCAAAATCAACAGGATGCATATACAGCATTGGGTTACTTACATGCACAGGATCGATTGTGGCAAATGGAACTTATCCGTAGAATTGCTGCTGGAAGATTGTCTGAGATTTTTGGTGAAAAATTAATTGATGCCGATATATTTATGTCGGGTTTGGGGATTGAAGAAAATGCTCAAGAAACAATACAAAACTTAGATACGAGCAGTGAAATGTATCAGTTATCGATGGCGTATTTGGACGGTATCAACCAATATATCGCTAATGGAAAAACACCCATAGAATTTACAATTGTTGGTGTAGAGAAAGAAATGTATACCCTTAAAGACATGTATAATGTCTTTGGTTATATGGCGTTTAGTTTTGCAGTTGCACACAAGACAGACCCTTTGTTAAGTGAAGTAAAGGAGGTCTTAGGTGAAAATTATTTGAATGAATTAATCGATGCAGAATCTCAGAATTTAACCTTTATTAAAAGTGAGAAAAATCCTGAAATAAAGGCTGCATTTGGAGTTGCTATGCAAAAACTATTTGAAGCGTTGCCAATTTCACCCTTTATTGGAAGTAATTCTTGGGTGTTAGGTCCAGAAAAAACTAAAAATGGAAAAGTAATTTTCGCCAACGATCCACATATTGGTTATTCACAACCCTCCGTTTGGTATCAGTCGCATATTAAAACACCTGATTATGAATTGTATGGTTTCAACTTAGCGTTGATTCCTTTTCCTCTTTTAGGACACAATAGCGATTATGCCTACGGATTAACCATGTTTGAAAATGATGATGTTGATTTCTATATTGAAGAAAATAACCCAGCAAATGACATGGAATATAAAACAGTTACGGGTTATGAAACGTATCAATTAATTGATAAACGCATTAAAGTGAAAGGACAAGAAGATCTTGTGTATCAAATAAAAGTGAGTCAACATGGTCCTATAATGAATGCTATTATCAAGCATTTAGATGATGAGAGACCGATTGCAATGCAATGGGTTTATACAGCCTTAGAAAATAAAATTTTAGAGGTTGGGTATGAGATTTCACATGCAAAAAATTTGTCCGACTTTAAAAAAGGGGCGAGTAAATTGCATGCTCCCGGTTTAAACATGATGTATGGGGATGCAAAAGATAATATTGCCTGGTTTGCTTCTGGGAAACTTTATCGATACCGAGATTCTTTGTATACCAAAACCTATTTAGATGGTACTTCTGGAGCTGATGAAATTCTAGAATATTTAGACTTTGAGCAAAACCCACAAGCAGTAAATCCAAGTTGGAATTATGTGTACTCGGCAAATAACCAACCCAATGCTGTTGGAAGTGAATTGTATCCAGGATATTATTTAAATGAAAGTAGAGCAAAGAGAATTGTCGATTTAGTTGCTCCAAAAGATGATTGGACAAAAGAAGAGGTTGCAGAAATGATGAATGATGTAACGGCTCCAGTTGCCTCACCAATTATAGTAAATTTTATAAAATCTCTCGATAAAACGGCACTGTCTTCAAGTGAAAAAATAGCAATTTCAAATTTAAGAAACTGGAAAGGGAACTTTGATAAAAATGAAACGGGTCCCGTAATTTACAATCGAATCGTATATGAATTTCAAAAGAATACCTTTTCAGATGAAATGGGTAAAGCGTTCAAACAGTTTTCAAATACCCCTTTAATAGAAAAGGTATTACCTGTGCAAATGGCAAGAGAGGAATCGGTTTGGTGGGATGATGTTTCAACAAAAGAAAAGGTAGAAAGCAAACAAGATATCGTCATGAAATCTTTTAAAAATGCGTTTTCTTTTCTACAAAATCAGTTGGGAGAAAATGTTGAAAATTGGACTTGGGATCGCGTAGTATCAGTAGAACACAAGCACCCCTTAGGGGAAATTCCGGTACTTAGAAGTCTCTTTAATGTAGGGCCTTTTGTAACTTCTGGTGGTGATCAAGTAATTAACAATCAAATTTATAATATTGATTCTACGGGCTATTACAAAGTAAAAGCAGGACCTTCTACGAGACGCGTTGTTGATTTTTCTGATGCCGAAAATAGCTTGGCAATTTTGCCAACCGGACAATCGGGTCGTGTTTTTAGTGATCATTACAAAGACCAGGCGGCGAAGTATTTGAATGGAGAATATGTGCCTATGCTATTAAATCAGTCAACGATTCTTAAAACCAAGCGCGTATTGGTTTTGAAACCGAAGCGTGATTAAGTACTACACTTCTTTGTAAACTTCTTCAAAAGGAATTCGAAAACGTTCCCCATAAACGCCTTTTTCATCTCTAATTCCACAAGAAACAATCATGTTTATTTCTGCGCCAAAAGGAAGACCGAGTAATTTTTTTACACGTAAAGTGTCAGAACCTTCCATAGGGCAAGTGTCATAGCCTTTGGAGGCCATCGCGATCATAAAGTTTTCCGCTGCCAATCCACAAGTTTTATGTGCTACATTGCGAATATCACTTCCTCTAACTTGTCGGTAAATTGGTTTAAAAATCCCAATGATAGAAACGAATATAAATTTAAAAAAACCTAAAATTCCAAAAAAATCTGAATAGGCAAACGGAATTATTTTTCCATAATAATTTCGAATCACTTTTTCTCTACTACTTTGTTCCGCTTTTGGTTTTGGTGGAAAAAGCGCATCCACCATGTTTAAATTTGCTTTTGCGCGTTTTCTCCACAAGTCTTTTCTCGTTACAAAAACGACCAATTCTTGTGCTGTTTTTGCTGCATTTTGATTGAAGCAAAAAGGAGCCATTTTAGCAATGGTTTCTTTAGAGACAACATGATAAAATTCCCACAACTGCATATTGCTACTGTTTGGTGCTAAAGTAGCCAGCTCAATACACTTTTTTACAATTTTTGTATCAATGGCTTTTTCTTTATAAATTCTTACCGAACGTCTATAATTAATTGCTTCTGAAACTGTTTTTTCTAAACTCATTTTTTGTTTTAAGAAAGGGTTTTAATTTTTTTATGCATCACCAGAAACCAAAAAGGAGGGAGTAATGCAAGTAGCATCATGCCAGGGTATCCTGTTGGCATTTGTGGACTTTCTGGAACTGTTTTTAATGTTTGATAGTGTTTTGAACCATTGTAATGATGGTCTGAATGTCGCGATAAGTTGAAGAGTAATACTTGTCCAACCTGATGGTCAGAATTCCAAGAGTGCTTTCTTTTTACTTTTTCATAACGTCCATTTTCATCTTGTTTTCTTAACAATCCATAATGTTCAATATAATTAACAGTTTCTAAAAGAAGAATACCAATTACCGCTGCTAATAAAAAATAAATGGTAACAGATTGTCCGAAGAAAAAATAAATTGCACTAAGTAACAGAAAGTTGCAAATTGTATAAATGAGCATTCTGTTTTGATAGTGAAACCAACTTGTATTGTTGGTTTCTAAACGTTTTTTTTCGATAGCCCAAGCTTGTAAATAGCTTGTAATATGGGAACGAATCCAGAAAATAAATATAATTTCATTTCTTCTAGCAGTTGCAGCATCTTTAGGAGTTGCTACGTTTAAATGGTGTCCTCCATTATGATAGGGTAAAAAATGGGTATTTAATGAAGTGAGTAATAGGATTTCACCGATAAATTGATCTATTCTTTTATTTCTATGCCCCAATTCATGGCCAACATTAATCCCAATAACACTGCACATAATTCCCATTCCAAAAATTCGTCCACTCAATTCTAAATTGGTCAATCCTGTTTCTTGTATTGCATAAAAAAAGAAGCCTAAAAAGAACAACTGAATCGGTAATGTAGCATACAAAATATAGGTATAATTGTTGTTTTCTTTGGCTATTTTCTCTGCTTCTTTCGAGAAATTTTCTTTATTGGGTTTGATAAATAGTTCTAGAAAGGGCACCAAACCAAAAAAGACAATTGCTGGCAAAAAAGTGAGCCATCCTTTAGAAAGGAAGGAAATACAAACCACAATAGGTAGTATTAAAACAGATAGGTATTTAAATGGTTTCATTTGGGGGGTAGTTTTGTATAAATATACAAAAACTATAAGCTATAGACAAGCTTTCCAAATAGGGTCGGTTGGTGTTGGGGCGATGATGGTAATTATTTCTTTTGTGACAGGGTGTATGAAATTGATTTTTCTGGCATGTAAAGAAATGCTTCCATCCTTATTACTTCTATCAAAACCGTACTTTAAATCGCCTTTAATTGGACTGCCAATATGCGACAGTTGTGTTCTTATTTGATGATGTCTTCCAGTTTCTAGATCAACTTCAAGTAATGAATAATTGTCTAGTTGTTGAATTACTTTAAAATGTAATGTTGCTTTTTTACTTCCTTCAATTTCTTTTTTGTAGACAAAAGATTTGTTCTTTTTGCTGTCTTTTTTTAAGAAATTTGTTAGCGTATCTGTTTTAACTTTCGGTTGGTTTTTTACAATCGCCCAATAGGTTTTTTGAATGACTTTGTCTCGGAGCATTTTGTTTAAGCGTTCTAATGCTTTTGAGGTCCTTGCGAAAATAACAATACCAGAAGTAGGTCTGTCAAGGCGATGTACTGTCCCAATAAAAACGTTTCCAGGTTTGTTATATTTGTCTTTTACATACTCTTTTACAACTTCACTGAGAGGTTTGTCTCCGGTTTTATCACCTTGAGTAATGTCTCCAGCTCTTTTATTGACAATAAGAATGTGGTTGTCTTCAAATAAAACCTGTAAATTTTCTTTATTAGATTGCATGAAAAGGAACGATTATTTAAAATCTTTAGAGACATCTTGGTTGACACTCTCTATAAAATCTAGAAATTCTTTTCTTCCAAGGCCACTTGCAGAAGAGGTTAGAAAACAAGTTGGCAATTCTTCCCAGTGTTGTAGTAATTTTTTCTTGTAGGTTGCTATTTGTTGATTCAATTTAGAGTTTCCAAGTTTATCCGCTTTTGTAAAAACAAGACAAAACGGAATTTGATTGGTTCCCAGAAACTGCATGAATTCGATGTCTATTTTTTGAGGATCGTGTCTCGAATCTATCAATACAAAAGTACAAACTAACTGTTCTCTTTCTTTAAAATAGTTTTCTATAAAAAATTGAAAAATAGTTCTTTTTTTCTTTGAAATTTGAGCATAACCATAGCCAGGTAAATCAACCAAGAACCAAGATTCATTTATTAAAAAGTGATTAATTAGCTGAGTTTTTCCAGGTTTTCCAGAGATTTTAGCCAAATCTTTTCGCTCCATTAACATGTTTATCAACGAAGACTTTCCAACATTTGAGCGCCCAATAAAGGCGTATTCTGGAATTCTATCTTTGGGTGCTTTGGTAACATTACTGTTACTCATTATAAATTCAGCAGATTTTATTTTCACAATAAAAAATTGAGTTGTGTTTACGGTATGTAGAAAAAAGTGGTCTTAAAATAGAATTATAATTTTCTAGCTTTTAGCCACTGATCAAGGATCGAATTAAACTGTTCCGGTCTTTCCATCATTGCGGCATGTCCACATTTATCAATCCAAAATAAATTTGAATTGGGTAATAATTTATGGAAGTCATCGGCAACTTCTGGGGGTGTAACAGTATCTTGTTTTCCCCAAATGATACAGGTTGGAATTTTCATTTCTGGCAAATCTCCAGACATGTTGTGTCTTATGGCGCTTTTTGCAATTGCTAAAGTCCTAATCACAGAACTTCTGTCGTTTACGATCTTAAAAACGTCATCTACCATTTGTTTGGTTCCAATTGCTGGATCGTAAAAGACACCTTTGGTTTTTTCTTCGATGTATTCGTAACTACCTCTTTTCGGAAAACTGTCACCCATTGCTTTTTCATACAAACCAGAGCTTCCAGTTAGTACTAATGCTGTTACTTTTTCTTGGTAATTTTTAGTGAAGTATAATGCGATATGACCTCCTAAAGAGTTTCCTAACAAAATAGCAGAATCTAATTTCTTATGTTCCATGAAATCCTTTAAAAACCCTGCTAAATTTTTAACATTTGTTTTTAAAAGAGGAAGTGAATAAAGAGGTAATTCGGGAATTAAGACCTTATAACCATTTTTAGAAAAATGATAAAAAGTGTCTTCAAAATTACTTAAAGTACCCATAAGTCCGTGAAGTACAATAATTGCAGGCCCTTCTCCGGCCTCAGCGTAAGTAAAATTTTCTTCAGTCTTTAAATAATCGGTCATTCGTTTTTTACAATTTACTGAACCGCAAATGTACTCCTTTTTTGTTAAATAATTAACGTTTTAGATTTTGGATAATTTCCTTGACGATAATAGTGTAAAGTGTGCTTTCAAATAAAGTTATGAACAAAGTGGTAAAAAGTGGTAAAAAGTGGTAAAAATTATATATTTTTGATATTGATAAAATGTTTTTTTTAATGGTTCATCTCATTGGTACATACGAGTGTAAGGCAGATGCTAAAGGAAGGTTGATGCTCTCATCTGCTTTTAAGAAGCAGCTGCATACTGTGCTACAAGATGGTTTTGTTATAAAAAGAGGCGTTTTTCAACCCTGTTTGGAGTTGTATCCAATGAGTGAGTGGAATTTAATGATGCAGAAGATCAATACATTAAACAGGTTTGTGAAAAAGAACAATGATTTTATTAGAAGATTTACTGCGGGTGTAAAAATAGTAGAATTAGATGCTTCGGGCAGATTATTAATTCCTAAAGACTTGTGTGATTTTGCTGGCATTCAAAAACAAATTGTTTTGTCTTCTGCGGTAAATATTATTGAAATTTGGGACAAAGATAAATACGAAAAAGCAATTGAAGATGCTTCTGTAGATTTTGCAGATTTAGCTGAAGATGTGATGGGAAATACAACGATCGATGAATTACCATAATCCAGTTTTACTAAAAGAGAGTATCGATGCCTTGTCTATAAAAGAAGATGGTGTCTATGTGGATGTAACTTTTGGCGGAGGCGGACACTCTAGAGAAATATTAAGCAGATTGGGGCCAAAAGGCAAGTTGTTTGCTTTTGATCAAGATCCTGATGCCTTGGAGAATCTAATTGATGATGCACGTTTTGTATTAATTCCAGAGAATTTTAGGTTTATCTCTCGGTTTTTAAGATTTCATAGAATTAAAAAAGTAGATGGAGTACTCGCAGATTTGGGAGTCTCTTCTCATCAATTCGACGAAGCCGAACGTGGATTTTCTATTCGTTTTGACGGGGATTTAGACATGAGAATGAATCAGAAATCAAAAGTGTCTGCCAAAGAAATTATTAATAATTATTCTGAAGAAAAATTAGCAGAAATATTGTTCTTGTATGGTGAATTAAGAAATTCAAGAAACATTGCAAAAACGATTGTTGAGCAAAGAGAGGTTGCTAAAATAGAGACAAGTTTTCAGTTAAAAGAAGTGCTTCAGAAGTATTTACCAAATGCAAAAGAGCATAAAATACTGGCTCAAATATTTCAAGCGATTCGAATTGAAGTCAACGAAGAGCTAGATGCTTTAAGAGAATTCTTAGAGCAAATACCAAACCTTTTAACAGCGAACGGAAGACTAAGTGTTATTGCGTACCATTCTTTAGAAGATCGATTGGTAAAACGATTTATAAGAACTGGAATGTTTCGTGGTGAACTTGAAAAAGATGCCTTCGGAAACTCTAATGAGCCATTACAGAAAGTAGGAAAATTAATTGTGCCCTCTACCGAGGAAATTAAAGGAAACAATAGAGCAAGAAGTGCAAAACTTAGGATTGCAACCCTTAAACAACAACGTATAAAAAAGTAATCGGATTCAATGTCTAAAGTCAAAAAAGGTTTGTACGGTTTTCTGAGAGGAAGTTTCCTTACTGATGAAGCTGCTTTTAAAAACTGGCGAATTATTATTTTCATTGTTGGTCTCCTATTAATTATGATTTCTAGTGGTCATCAAGCTGATAAAAAAGCAATTCTGATTGCAAATCTAAATAAAGAGAAGCGAGAGTTAAGAGAGGAGTATGTAGATATAAGCTCAAAGCTAGAAAGGATGGAGATGGAGTCTAGTGTTCGGAAAAGAGTAAAATCATTAGGGATTGAGCCATCAACAGCTCCACCTAAAAAAATAAAAGTAACTTATAAAGATTCATAAATTGGCAACTCAAAAAAAAGGCATACTGGCAAAATTCTACCTCGTAGGAGCTATTATGACGATTTTTTTAGTAATCGTAATTTTAAGAGTCTTTAATCTTCAATATGTTCACGGAGATAAATACAATAAATTATCTACGAAAGGAACCGTAAAACAATTTACCATTTCAGCGAACAAAGGAAACGTATATGCAGCTGACGGTAATTTATTGGCAACTTCGGTTTCTAAGTATACCATTAGAATGGATTTGGTTGCTGTTAAAAAACAAGTTTTTGAGCAAAATGTAGTAGCCCTTTCAAAGGCGCTTTCTGAGATGTTGGGCAATGTTCCAGATTACTATGAGAGAAGACTTCGAAATGCTAAAAAGGCGAAAAAAAGATATTTTTTTATTGCTAAAAACATTGGTTATGTTGATTACTTAAAAATGAAACAATTCCCAATTTTTAAATTGGGCGTTTATAAAGGAGGCTTTATTGCAGAACACAAAACGGTTCGCGTGCATCCTATTGGTAAAATTGCAGAAAGAACCATTGGCTATGATGATTCAAGTGGAGGTGCAGGTATTGAAGGTGCTTTTGCCTCTTATATGAAAGGAGCAGATGGATTGCGGTGGAAGCAGAGAATTGCTAAAAATCAATGGAAGCCAATTAACGATGCCAACGAAAAAGAACCCATGGATGGGCATGACATTATTACTACGATTGATGTAAATATTCAAGATGTTACCCATCATGCATTGTTACGTCAGTTAGAGTTTTTTGAAGCAGAACATGGGTGTGCAGTAGTCATGGAGACATCCACTGGAGAAATTAAGGCCATTGCAAATTTAGGAAGAACTTCCAAAGGGAAATACTACGAGAAAAGAAATTATGCCGTTTGGGAAAGTCATGAGCCAGGGTCCACATTTAAATTGGCAAGTTTAATGGCGGCACTAGATGATAAGGTAATAGATACAGCTACAGTAGTAGATACTGAAAAAGGAAGGATTTTTCTCCATGGTTCTAAAGTAGAAGATTCAAAAAAGGGAGGATATGGTGAAATTTCTGCCGCACGTGCTTTTGAGGTTTCATCGAATGTCGGCATCGTAAAGTTGATTCGTAAGCATTATGATCATCAACCTCAAAAATTCATCAATAAGCTAGCGGATTATGGTTTTACAAAACCTGTTGGCTTTTCAATTAAAGGTGAAGGAAGACCTATTATTCCAACTCCAAAAGATAAAGGGTGGAATAAGATCTCGTTAGAATGGATGTCTTGGGGCTATGGTGTGTCTGTAACTCCCATGCAAATCTTGATGTTTTACAATGCCGTTGCTAACAATGGTGTGATGGTAAAACCAAGGTTTATTAAAGAATTGAGGAAGCAAGAGAAATCAGAAAAAATATTTGAAACAGAAATTGTAAATTCTAAAATAGCCTCGGACGAAACATTAAAAAAGATTAAAAAAGTACTTGAAAATGTAGTTGTCCAAGGAACCGCTAATAATATCTATTCTTCAAATTTTTCAATGGCAGGTAAAACCGGAACGGCGAAAAAATACTTACCTACCTATATCAATGAACAAGGTGAAACCATAAAAGGGCACTATTCTAAAAAGCATTATACGGCATCGTTTGCTGGTTTTTTTCCTGCAGATACTCCAAAGTATTCGTGTATTGTAGTCATTCACGATCCAAAGAAAGAAAAAGGATATTATGGGGCTGTAGTTGCAGCACCAGTTTTTAAAGAAATTGCTCAAAAAATTTATACGACAACCCCCATAGACAATCAATATGTAGACGACAAAGTTCAGTTTACAGCAATTGATAATGCATTTTTAAATTACAACAATCAGTTGCTAAAAACACATACAGAAATCCCTAATGTTAAAGGAATGTCTGGTATGGATGCGTTGTCATTGTTAGAGAATATTGGATTGAAAGTGAAAATTTCTGGAAGTGGTAATGTAAAATCTCAATCACTTAAAAAAGGAGATAAATTAATCAAAGGAGCAACTATTATTTTAAAACTTTCCTAAGCTGAAAAATTTAAAAGACATATTAAATCAGGTTTCAATACTTCAAGTAGTTGGTCAAACAAATATTGAAGTACATCAACTTGTTTTCGATTCAAGAAAAATTGAAAAAAATGATGTTTTTGTAGCTCAAAAAGGAGTTGCTGTTGATGGGCATTTATACATTGATAAAGCAATTTCTTTAGGTGCAAATACAATTGTTTGTGAAGCGATTCCTGAAGCAAAAAAGGATGGAGTTACCTATGTGCAAGTAGAAGATGCAAATAGCGCTTTGGCGATCATGGCGTCCAATTTCTATGACAACCCATCTCGTAAAATTCCATTAATAGGTATTACAGGTACCAATGGTAAAACAACCATTGCTTCGCTTTTATATCAGTTGTTTAAGAAAGCAGGTTATAAAGTGGGACTCCTTTCAACTGTAATTATTAAGGTGGATGAGATCGATTTTAAAGCGACACATACTACGCCAGATTCGGTAACTATAAATAGGTATTTAGATGCCATGATCAATGCGGGTGTAGATTACTGTTTTATGGAGGTGAGTTCTCATGGAATTCATCAAAAAAGAACAGCAGGCTTAACATTTGCTGGTGGAATTTTCACCAATCTTTCTCATGATCATTTAGATTATCATAACACCCTTGCAGAATATAGAGATGTTAAGAAACAGTTTTTTGACGCTCTGCCAAAATCTGCATTTGCACTGACGAATATCGATGACAAAAACGGTAGTTTCATGTTGCAAAACACGAAAGCAAGGAAGAAAACATATGCTTTAAAAACCTTCGCAGATTTTAAATCAAAAATTTTAGAAAAACAACTTTCAGGAACTTTAATTAATGTCGCAGGTACTGAGGTTTGGACAAAATTAATCGGTGTTTTCAATATTTACAACCTTACTGCCATTATTGCAACCGCAGAATTATTAGGTTTAGAACGGTTGGAGGTGCTTACAATCGTCAGTCAGCTAGAAAGTGTAAGTGGGCGTTTTGAGTACATTGTTTCCAATGATGGTGTAACTGCAATTATCGATTATGCACACACGCCAGATGCATTAAAGAATGTGCTAGAAACTATTAATGATATTAGAACTGGTAATGAAAATGTTTTGACTGTTGTTGGGTGTGGAGGTGATCGAGATAAAATGAAAAGACCTAAAATGGCACATATTTCGACCCAATTAAGTACCCAAGTGATTTTTACTACAGACAATCCAAGAACTGAAAACCCAGAAACCATTTTAGAAGAAATGGAATCAGGGGTTTTGCCAGAAAATGAAATAAAAACATTGACAGTTTTGAATAGAAAACAAGCGATTAAAACAGCGTGTAAATTATCAAAAACGGGAGATATTATTTTGATTGCTGGGAAAGGCCATGAAAACTATCAAGAAATAAACGGAGTTCGCACACATTTTGATGATTTAGAAGAAGTGCAAAACTGTTTCAATCAATTAAAAAAATAACTTAGAATGCTATATTATTTATTCGAATATTTAGAAAGTCAGTTCGGTTTGCCTGGAGCAAGTGTATTCCAATTTATCACATTTAGGGCTGCAACAGCATTTATTTTATCCTTATTGATTTCCTCCATTTACGGTAAAAGAATTATTAATTTTTTAAGAAATCAACAAGTAGGAGAGACTGTTAGAGATTTAGGTTTAGATGGACAAAAGCAGAAATCAGGAACTCCAACAATGGGAGGAATCATTATTATTTTGGCAACTCTAATTCCAGTTATCTTGTTCGCTAAATTAAATAATATTTATATTATTATTTTGATCATCACCACCATATGGATGGGGTTGATTGGTTTTTTAGACGATTATATCAAAGTCTTTAAGAAAGACAAAGAAGGCTTAAAAGGCAGGTTTAAAGTTTTAGGTCAAGTAGGTCTTGGAATTATTGTAGGGTCTATGCTATATTTTAATGAAGGGGTAACCATCAAAGAACAACTGCCAGTTTCAGAGAGAGTACAGCAAGAAAATGGGAGATTAAAAGTCTTTGGTGAAGCACATAAGTCCACAAAAACAACCGTTCCTTTTTTTAAGAATAATGAATTGGATTATTCCAAAGCATTAAGTTTTTTAGGGGATGAATACGTAAAGTATGGGTGGATTGTTTTCATATTTATTGTTGTGTTTATTGTAACCGGTGTGTCAAATGGCGCAAATTTAACAGACGGAATCGATGGTTTGGCTGCGGGCTCATCCGCAATTATAGTGATCACATTGGCTGTTTTTGCGTGGGTTTCGGGGAATATAATTTTTGCGGACTATTTAGACGTTATGTACATCCCAAATTCTGGTGAAATGACTGTTTTTATATTGGCTTTTGCTGGGGCATTAATTGGGTTTTTATGGTACAATACCTATCCGGCTCAAGTTTTTATGGGTGATACCGGGAGTTTGACCATCGGTGGAATTATTGCTGTGATTGCCATAGCGATTCGAAAAGAACTATTACTGCCCATTTTAGCAGGTGTTTTTGTTGTAGAAAATCTCTCTGTAATTCTTCAAGTTTTTTGGTTTAAATATACTCGGAAACGGTTTGGAGTTGGACGGCGAATTTTTAAAATGGCCCCTTTACACCATCATTATCAAAAAAAGCACTACCACGAGAGTAAGATTGTTGTCCGCTTTTGGATTGTAGGAATTCTGTTGGCGGTATCGGCAATTGTGACCTTAAAGTTAAGGTAATGAACTTTCTATACAAAGGATAGGGAGTTCGTTTCAAAAAAAAATAAATTTTAGATAAAATAGATGAATAATCAAGAATCAAATAAGCGTATGGTCGTTTCTCCAAAAGGAGAAAATAGGCTTCTTGTTGTTCTTGGTGGTGGAGAAAGTGGCGTGGGTGCAGCAATTCTTGGGAAACAAAAAGGGTTTGAAGTTTTGGTTTCAGACAAAGGACTCGTTGCTAAAAAATACAAAGATGTTCTCTTGCAACATCATATCAATTTTGAAGAAGGAAAACATTCGGAAAATAAGATTTTAAAGGCCTTTCTAATTGTAAAAAGTCCTGGAATTCCAGATTCGGTTCCCTTAGTTGTAAAGCTAAAAGAAAAAGGAATCAACGTCATTTCAGAAATAGAGTTTGCCGCAAAATATACAACTGCAAACCTAGTTGGAATTACAGGTTCTAATGGGAAGACAACCACCGCACTGTTAACACAATTTATCTTAAAAAATGCAGAAATAAATAGTGGTATTGCTGGAAATATTGGAGACAGTTTTGCAAAGCAAGTCGCTACACAATCCTATGAAAATTACGTATTAGAATTAAGTAGTTTTCAGCTAGATGGCATCGTAGATTTCAACAGTCATATTGCCATTTTAACAAATATAACACCCGATCACTTAGATCGCTATGAGGATGATTTTAATAAATATATCGAATCTAAATTTAGAATTACAAAAAACCAAACAGCATCCGATTACTTAATCTATGATGCAGATGATCCAACCATAAACACATGGTTGCAAAAGAACAGTACAAAAGCAACTATAATTCCATTTTCGTTAGAAAAAAAATTAGCATATGGTGCTTTTATAAAAGATAATAATATCATAATCAATATTAATAAAGAAACAATACAGATGCCTATCTCAACTTTATCCGTAAAAGGAAAACACAATACTAAAAACGCAATGGCAGCAACAATGGCTGCACAATTGTTGAAAGTTCGAAAAGAATCAATCAAAGAAAGTTTAGAAAACTTTGAAGGTGTCGAGCATCGATTAGAGCAGGTTGCAAAAATAAGAGGCGTAGAATATATTAACGACTCGAAAGCAACCAATGTAAACGCTGCTTTTTATGCTTTGGAGTGCATGGATAAAAATACGGTGTGGATTTTAGGGGGTGTAGATAAAGGAAACGATTATTCAGATTTATTACCGCTAGTAAGAGAAAAAGTAAAAGCGATTATTTGTTTGGGTATAGAAAATGATAAAATAAAACAGACGTTTGGCAATGTGGTTGAGATGATTGTTGAAACTGCTGGGGCTGAAGAGGCTGTTAAAGTGGCGCAAAAATTAGCAGAATCCGGAGAGGCTGTTTTACTTTCTCCTGCTTGTGCAAGTTTTGATTTGTTTGACAATTATGAAGACAGAGGACGTCAATTTAAACAAGCGGTAAAAAATCTTTAAAAAGAGATTATTATGAGTCCGTATCAATAGGTATACTGTGATTTTTGAATTTTTAAAATAAGAACCATTACATAAAAACTTCTTGTAATTGCAGGAAATAAAAAAAGGAATGAAAACCATTTTTCAACATATAAAAGGAGACAAAGCAATTTGGGCAATCGTAACTGTATTGGCGATATTCTCATTTATGCCAGTCTTTAGTGCAAGTACAAACTTGGTCTATGTTGTTGGTTCTGGTTCTACATTGGGCCATTTAGCAAAACATGTTGCCTTATTAATTATTGGTTTTGGGATTATTTATGGAGTGCATAAAATACCCTACCGATACTTTTCTGGAGGCGCTGTCATTATGATTCCAATCGTAATTGTTTTATTGGTTTTTACCTTAGCACAAGGTACGGTCATTGGAGGGGCAAATGCGAGTAGATGGATTAAGTTTGGTGGTGTTGGTTTTCAGACATCCACATTGGCAAGTGTAGTTTTGTTGGTGTATGTCGCAAGGTATTTAGCAAAAAATAAAGAAAGTATTATTCATTTTAAAGAAAGTCTGTGGCGATTGTGGTTGCCAGTTGCACTTATTTTAATACTAATTTTACCTGCAAACTTTTCGACTACGGCAATTATTTTCACTATGGTGATTATAGTTTGTTTTATAGGAGGTTATCCTTTAAAATACATCGGATATATTCTTGCAATCGGCATTACTTTTCTATTGTTTTTTGTTTTAGTCGCAAAAGCATTTCCAGATGCGATGCCCAACAGAGTTCAAACATGGAGCAATCGAATCGAAAATTATTCAACTCAAGATGGAAATGAACCCTATCAGGTAGAAAAAGCAAAAATAGCCATAACCACAGGAGGTACATTTGGTTTAGGGCCAGGAAAAAGTGTTCAGAAAAATTTTTTACCACAATCCTCTTCAGATTTTATATATGCAATTGTCGTGGAGGAGTTTGGTTTGATCGGTGGATTTGGAGTTGTTTTTGTCTATTTCATATTGCTTTTTAGGATTTTTGTTGTGGTCAAAAAAACAAAAACAATTTTCGGGACACTACTAGTAATCGCAACCGGGCTTCCGATCATTTTTCAGGCAACAATAAATATGGCGGTAGCTACAAGTCTTCTTCCTGTAACCGGACAAACATTGCCTTTAATAAGTAGTGGAGGTACTTCTATTTGGATGACTTGTTTTGCCCTAGGAATGATTTTAAGTGTGAGTGCATCAAAAGAAAAAACAGAAGATGAAATTTTAGATGATAACCCTTTAGATATTTTACATGAAGCAATCGATTAACATATTAATTTCTGGTGGTGGAACGGGCGGACACATATACCCAGCAATTGCGATTGCCAATGAATTAAAACTGCGATATCCAAACTCGAAATTTTTATTTGTTGGAGCAAAAGACAAAATGGAAATGGAAAAAGTTCCGCAAGCAGGATATGAAATTAAAGGGTTGTGGATTGCAGGGATTCAACGTAAAATTACTTTTACAAACGTATTATTTCCTTTTAAACTGTTGAGTAGTTTGCTGAAGTCAAGAAGAATTATCAAACAATTTAAACCCAATATAGCTATTGGAACTGGCGGTTTTGCGAGTGGACCAGCGCTATTAATGGCTAGCCTAAATAAAATACCAACCCTTATTCAAGAACAAAACTCATACCCAGGAATCACCAATAAATTATTGGCCAAAAAGAGCCATAAAATATGTGTCGCTTATGATCATTTAGAACGGTTTTTTCCTGCAGATAAAATTTTAAAAACGGGCAACCCTGTACGTCAAGATTTATTATTGATTCATACGAAAAGAGATGCCTCCCTTTCTTTTTTTAATTTAAACAAAAACAAGAAAACTGTCTTAGTGTTAGGTGGGAGTCTTGGCGCGAGAAGAGTGAATGAATTGATTGAAAGTCAATTAGATTTTTTCAATCAGCAAAATCTTCAGGTAATTTGGCAGTGTGGCAAATTATATAATCTTGCGTATCAGAAATACCACGACTTAGCACATGTGCAAGTGCATCCATTTATCAATCAAATGGGGATGGCATATGCCGCTTCCGACTTTATTATCTCGAGAGCTGGAGCGAGTTCTGTTTCAGAACTCTGCATTGTTGGTAAACCCGTGCTCTTTATTCCTTCTCCAAATGTTGCTGAAGATCATCAAACAAAAAACGCGAAGTCTGTTGTAGATCAAAACGCGGCAATTATGATCAAAGAAAGTGAGTTGGATTCTTTTGCGGTTGTTTTTGAAACGCTTTTAAAAGATCAGGGTAAACAACAAAGTCTATCAGAAAATATAAAAGCATTGGCGTTGCCAAGTGCTACAAGTGATATTGTTAATGAAATTGAAAAGCTCCTAAAGAATTGAATTTAGAAAACATACATAACGTTTATTTTGTAGGAATTGGAGGAATCGGAATGAGTGCAATTGCACGCTACTTTGCAGTCAATAATAAGCAGGTAGCAGGGTATGACAATACACCTTCAAAAAACACAAATTCATTAGAAGATATAGGCATCGCCATTCATTTCGAATCGGCTGTCAAAAATATTCCATTACCTTTTTTAAATAAGGAAACAACATTGGTTGTTTATACGCCTGCAATTCAAAAAACACATGCAGAACTCAATTACTTCTTTCAAAACGATTTTACGGTGTTAAAAAGAGCAGAAGTTTTGGGTAAAGTTACTGAAAATACGTTTTGTCTTGCCGTTGCAGGAACTCATGGTAAAACAACAACTTCAGCTATTTTAGGACACATTACGAAGCCTAAATTAGCAACTTCTTTTTTAGGTGGAATTGCAGAGAACTACCACTCTAATTTAATTCTAGGAGAAGATAAAGTGACGGTTGTTGAAGCCGATGAGTTTGATCGCTCTTTTTTACAATTGTCGCCAGATATTGCCTGCATTACATCGATGGATTCGGATCATCTTGATATTTATGAAAACTCAGCTGCTCTTGATGCCTCATTTAGGGCTTTCTCTGAGAAAGTTTCCCAAACTTTAATCGTTGCCAAAGGACTCCCTTTAGAAGGGCTTACCTATGGTATTGATGCAGGAGCAGATTATGACGCTCTTAATATTAAAATAGAAAGCGGCAAATATATTTTTGATGTACAAACACCTTCCAGTAAAATAGAAAATATTGTTTTTCATCTTCCTGGAAAACATAACGTAATGAATGCACTTGCCGCTTTGGCAATGGCAGACGTTTATGGGGTTCCTTTGCATGAAATAAAAGAAAGTTTAGCAAGTTTTAAAGGGGTGCAAAGAAGGTTTTCATATCGAATTAAAACACCCAATTTTGTTTTGATTGATGATTATGCGCATCATCCAACAGAAATTGAGGCTGTTCAAAATTCAGTTAGAGAAATGTACCCAAATCAAAAGGTTTTGGTGATTTTTCAACCTCATTTATTTTCGAGAACTCGAGATTTTGTTGAAGATTTTGCGAATGTTTTATCAAAATTTGATGAAATCGCTTTATTGGATATTTATCCAGCAAGAGAACTGCCTATAAAAGGGGTTGATTCGAGTTGGTTATTTAGTAAGATTACCAACAAGCATAAAAAGTTGGTTAAAAAAAATAATTTAGTAAAAGTTATTAAAAATTCAGCAGCAGAAGTGGTCGTTATGTTGGGGGCAGGTGATATTGGAGTTGCCGTAAATGAAGTAACAAATGAGTTGTTAAAGCACCAAGTTAATGAAGGTTAAAAAAGCATTAAAACATTTATTTTTCTTACTATTGGTAGTAAGTTTGGGACTGTTGTATTCTTTTGCCTCTGAGCGAAATTTGCAAAAAAAAGTAACAGATGTAAAGATTGAATTTTCGGGAGAAAACACTAATTTTTTGACAATTTCAATGGTTGATAAATTGTTAATACAAAATACAGAAACAGTAAGAAACTTAAAGAAATCTGTGATAGATTTATATGGTTTAGAAGATCAAGTAAATAAGAATCCATATGTTGCGGAATCTTCGGTTTTTTTACACATAAATGGGACCATAAAAACGATTGTAAAACAACGTTCTCCAATCGCAAGAGTTCTTCATGAAGATACCTCTTACTACATTGATAAACAGGGTGTAAAAATGCCTTTGTCCCCTGTTCATTCAGCAAGAGTATTGTTGATTTCAGGTGTTGAAAAAGCGGAGGAATTTAAAGAAATCGTTGCATTGGTTACCATCATTTTAGAAGACGATTTCTTGAAAAAAGAGATTGTAGAAATTCATAAATTAGACAACGAAGAGTATCAATTCTCCGTTCGTAGTGGAAATTATAAAATTGATTTTGGTAAATTAATTAACATTGATATCAAATTCAAGAAATTAAAAGCGTTCTATAATAAAGCTTTTTTAGACAAAACAATACACGAGTATAAAACGATTAACGTAAAATTTCACAACCAAGTTGTGTGCACAAAATAAATCAAAATGGAAAACAATAAAATAGCAGTTGGTTTAGATATTGGTACCACCAAAATTGTTGCTATGATTGGGCGTAAAAATGAATACGACAAAATTGAAGTTTTGGGTATTGGAAAAGCAAAAAGTTTAGGTGTCAAAAGAGGTGTTGTAAGTAATATCACACAAACCATTCAATCGATACAGCAAGCGGTTGAAGAAGCTGAGAGTGTTTCTGGGCAAAAAATTGAAGATGTTGTTGTAGGGATAGCTGGGCAGCATATTCGAAGTTTATATCATTCGGATTATATCACCAGAACCAATGCTGATGAAGTGATCGACGAAAATGACATCGATAATTTAGTCAATCAGGTACATAAATTAGTCATGCTTCCAGGAGAAGAAATTATTCATGTACTACCACAAGAATTTAAAGTGGACTCTCAAGCAGATATTAAAGAACCTATTGGGATGTATGGTGGGCGTTTAGAGGCCAATTTTCATGTCGTAGTTGGGCAAGTATCCTCGATTCGAAATATTGGACGTTGTGTAAAAAGTGCTGGTTTAGATTTGGCAGACATTACCTTGGAACCTTTAGCCTCTGCATCAGCAGTGCTAAGTCAAGAAGAAAAAGAAGCAGGAGTTGCATTGATCGATATTGGGGGAGGTACTACCGATTTGGCTATTTTTAAAGACGGTATAATTAGACATACAGCCGTGATTCCTTTTGGAGGTAATGTAATTACAAATGATATTAAAGAAGGTTGTTCTATCATTGAAAAACAAGCCGAGTTATTAAAAATAAAATTTGGTTCTGCTTGGCCAGGAGAAAATAAGGAAACCGAAATTGTTTCTATTCCAGGTCTGAGAGGAAGAGAGCCTAAAGAGATTACCTTAAAGAATTTGTCTTATATGATCCATGTAAGAGTTCAAGAAATTATTGAACATGTTTATTTGGAGATTAAAAATTATGGACACGAAACTCAAAAAGGAAAACTAATTGCAGGAATAGTTTTAACAGGTGGAGGATCACAACTAAAACATTTGCGTCAATTAGTAGAATATATTACAGGAATGGATGCGCGAATTGGGTATCCAAATGAACATTTAGCAGGAGATTCAGAAGAGGCATTATCAAGTCCGTCTTATGCAACCGCCGTTGGATTGTTAATGGAGGGTTTAAGCAAGCAATCTAAAGACGAGGAAATAGCATCGGCGATTGAAGAAGAAGTTGTTCCTACTGATTTGGAGACAACAGTTGAGGCTTCAGAAGTTGTTCAAGAGAAATCAAAAGACAAAGGCAAATCTTTCTTTGAAAAATTTACCGCCAGATTAAAAGATTTTTTAGACAACGCAGAGTAAAAGAGGAAGCCAAACAAGAAGAAATTAAGAATGATTAAACAATTTAAAATAGATACGTTATTATGAGCACAGAATTTGATAACATATTATTTGACATGCCAAAAACTAAATCGAATACGATTAAAGTAATTGGTGTAGGTGGTGGTGGAAGCAATGCTGTAAATCATATGTTTACGCAGCATATTAAAGGAGTCGATTTTGTAATTTGTAATACAGATTCGCAAGCGTTGGAAAACAGCCCAATTCCGAATAAAATTCAACTAGGTGCCAATTTGACTTCTGGTTTAGGTGCTGGAGCAAATCCAGATGTAGGTGCAAAAGCAGCACAAGAAAGTATCGAAGAAATTCAGCAAATGTTAAACACACAGACTAAAATGGTGTTTATAACTGCTGGTATGGGTGGAGGAACTGGAACAGGTGCTGCACCAATTATTGCTAAAATAGCCAAAGACATGGATATTTTAACGGTAGGAATTGTTACAATGCCCTTTCAGTTTGAAGGAAGAATGCGATCTAAACAAGCTCAAATTGGGATCGATACTTTGCGAAATAACGTAGATTCTTTAATTGTAATCAACAATAATAAGCTAAGAGAGGTGTATGGGAACCTTGGTTTTAAAGCCGGATTTTCCAAAGCTGACGAGGTGTTATCTACAGCAGCACGTGGTATTGCAGAAGTAATTACACATCATTACAAACAAAATATAGATTTACACGATGCCAAAACAGTGCTTTCTAATAGCGGTACCGCTATTATGGGGTCTGCAAAAGAAGAAGGAACAAACAGAGCAAAAAATGCGATTATAAAAGCCCTAGATTCTCCATTGTTAAATGACAATAAAATTACTGGTGCTAAAAACGTTTTGTTGTTAATTGTTTCCGGAAGCAATGAAGTTACACTAGATGAAATTGGAGAAGTAAACGATTATATTCAAACAGAAGCAGGATACGATGCCAATATCATTATGGGAATTGGTGAAGATGATTCTCTTGGAGATGCCATTGCTGTGACCATTGTTGCAACTGGTTTTGCTGCAGATCAACAAAGTACAATTACCAACACAGAAGTACGAAAAATTGTACATACTTTAGAAGACGAACAAAAAGCAACCTATAATTTCTCGGATACTCCAATTCAAAAATCATCTGCTTTTGATGCACCATTGTCTAGCAAGCCTTCTCCGAAAATTGTACACATATTAGAAGATGAGGTTGAGGAATCGGCGCCAAAAATGAACTTAGTCCCGACGACAGAAAGTATTAAAAACACACAGGTTGTATTTGATGAAATTGCAATAGAAACCATTTCTGAAGATGATTTTATAATCACAGATATGTCTGTCGCAGAAAATGAAACTGTCACAGAAGCTCCAGAACCAACAGCACTTCAAGGCGATTTGTTATTTGATTTGCCGTTAAATTCATATACAGAAGTTACACCATCCAAAGAAATTCGTTTTGATCTGAATGACGTTGAAGAAACAAAAGAAGTTGTCAATGTAAACGAGATTGAAGTTTTTGGTGCAGAAGAAATTATCTTTGAGAAGAAAGCTCCCGAAACAAGATACGTTTTAGAAGATTTTGATGTACAACCAACCATCGGGAAAAGTTCTTCAATAACTGAAAACACTGTTGAAGAAGAAAGCATGCAGTTTGAATTAAAATCAGCAAAGCCTCAGGTAGAAATTAATAATATAGTTACCGAAAGCGAAGAGGTTTCTCCTCTAAGTTTGACTATTTCTGAGTTGCAGAAAAGAGCTGAAGAACGAAGAAAAACCATGAAAGGGTTTAATTATAAGTTTTCAGATCAAATGAATAAAAACATTGACGATTTAGAACGTGAGCCAGCATTTAAAAGATTGGGTTTAGAGATCGACCTTGTAGATCGATCAATTAGTAACTCGAAAACACCTTTAAGTAGTGAAGACGATACGATTCAGTTAAAATCTAATAATTCTTTCCTACACGATAATGTAGATTAATTCTGGAAGAAATTTATAATATATTTAAAAAGTCACCTTTAGAGGTGGCTTTTTTGTGTTTTAATATAGCTGTTAACCCTTCCAACAGTGAGTCTGTTAAAAAAGAAAAACCTTCAGTTTCCTGAAGGTTTTTGTATATGGAAAGTAAGGTAATTTAACTTACGGCTTCTTTAATTCTTCGAATCGCTTCTTTTAATTGGACAACAGATGCTGCATAAGACATTCGAATACAGTTTGGAGCACCAAAAGCATCTCCAGTTACCGTAGCAACATTTGCTTTTTCTAACAAAAACAATGAAAAGTCATTTGCATTTTCAATTTTTATGCCGTTAACTGTTGTTCCGAAAAAAGCAGAAATATCTGGGAACACATAAAAAGCGCCTTCAGGAATGTTTAGTTTAAATCCTTCAATTTCACCCAATAGCTCCAATACAAGATCTCTACGTGTTTCGAATTCATCTACCATATATTGTACTTTTTCAACAGGGGCTAAAACGGCAGTAATTGCAGCTCTCTGAGCAATACAATTGGTTCCCGAAGTAATTTGTCCTTGCATTTTTGTACACGCTTTTGCAATCCATTCAGGAGCGCCTAAATAGCCAATCCTCCAGCCCGTCATTGCAAATGCTTTTGCCAATCCATTAACGGTAATTGTTCTGTCGAACATGTTTTCAATCGCTGCAAAGCTAAACGGCTTTACCCCATAGTTGATGTGCTCGTATATTTCGTCAGATAAAATATAAATCTGTGGATGCTTTTCTAATACAGCCGCCAATGCACGGTATTCTTTTTCGCTATAAATACTTCCACTCGGGTTGTTAGGCGAATTGAAAAAGACCATCTTCGTCTTTGGCGTAATTGCAGCTTCTAATTGAGCAGGTGTTATTTTAAAATCATCGTCTATAGAAGATGGGATTTCTACAAATTTTGCTTCACATAAAATTGCAATTGCAGAATAACTCACCCAATACGGTGCAGGAAGTAACACTTCATCACCAGGATTCAATAATACTTGTGCAACATTGGCAATCGATTGTTTTGCTCCTGTAGAAACTACAATTTGATTCGGTTGGTATACCAAATCATTGTCACGTTTAAACTTTGTGCAAATCGCTTCTTTCAATTCCACATAACCATCTACAGGTGTATATGAATTGTAATCTTGGTTGATGGCTTCAATAGCAGCATCTTTAATAAAATCGGGTGTGTTAAAGTCTGGTTCTCCCAAACTCAAACTAATAATGTCGATTCCTTGTCCTTTTAACTCTCTTGCTTTAGCAGCCATTGCTAAAGTCTGTGAAACAGGTAAACTGCTAATTCTGTCGGATAATGGATGTGTCATTTTTAAAGATAATTGTAGTTGTGTTTATGCTAATTCTGGTTTTTGTCCTAAAACACCTAAGTGACTAAAATGCGCTACAACAGCTTTTGTCATTGTTTTGTATTCGTTGTAAGGTAAATTAAATTCTTTGGCGGTTTGTTTTACAATTTTAGCCAATTTTTGATAATGAACATGAGAAATATGTGGAAAAATATGATGTTCAACTTGATAGTTTAAACCTCCTGTATAGAAGTTTACCAACCAGTTAGTAGGCGCAAAGTTAGAAGTGGTATATAATTGATGGACTGCCCAAGTGTGTTCTAAATTTCCATCTTTATCTGGTACAGGCATTTCTGTATTTGGAACTATGTGTGCCAATTGAAAAACAAGACTTAAAATCATTCCAGCCGTATAATGCATCACAAAAAAGCCAATTAGTATTTTCCACCATGCAACGTCTAAAACCACCATAGGTAAAACAATCCATAGTGCGTAATACACTACTTTAGAGATGATTAATTTTGTCCATTCTACCTTTGGGTTTGGAAATTTACCATAAGATAGTTTGCGCTTCAAATACCGGTGCATTTGTTTTACATCTGTTGTAATTGCCCAGTTGATAGTTAGTAATCCATATAAGAAAATAGAATAGTATTTTTGAATTTTATGAATTTTTAACCACTTAGAATGCAATGAAAAACGAATGATTCTACCCGCATCAATATCCTCATCATGATCCTTTACGTTTGTGAAAGTATGATGCAGAACATTGTGTTGTACTTTCCAGTTATATACATTTCCAGCAAGAATGTAGATGCTACTTCCCATTAATTTATTGACCCACTTTTTACTCGAAAAAGATTCATGGTTACTGTCATGCATAACATTCATACCAACGCCCGCCATTCCAATTCCAGTAATTACCATTAATATAGGCATTAGCCATTGCGGCATTGAAACGGTTAAAATTAAGATAAACGGAACTAAAAATATGGAGAACATCAAAACAGCCTTGGTGTACAGTTTCCAATTTCCAGTTCTTTTTACATTATGCTCCTTAAAATAACCATTGACTCTTTTGTTCAATATTCTGAAGAATTTTGCTTTATCTATTCGAGAAAAACTGATTGTTTTCATTACTGTTTTTTGTTGTTGTTCTACAAAAATAATCTTTTTGAAGTTGCTTTTAGAAGAAACGTTCAGTTTTGTGAAGAATTGTTTGTTACAAAAAGCTATTTTTGCCGCTGAAACAGATCAACGATGGAAATTATACAAAAGTATTTTACGGAACTTACCCCAACTCAAATTGCGCAATTCTCGAAACTTAAAGAATTATACCAAGATTGGAACCTAAAAATTAATGTAGTTTCTAGAAAGGATATTGATGAGTTATACTTGCGTCACGTTTTGCATTCCTTAGCAATCGCAAAGGTAATCCATTTTAAACCAGGATCTAAAGTGATGGATGTTGGAACTGGTGGTGGTTTTCCAGGAATTCCATTGGCTATTTTATTCCCAGAAACACACTTTCATTTGGTAGATTCTATTGGAAAAAAACTAAAAGTAGTCAAAGATGTTGTTGAAGGTTTAGGGTTGGAAAATGTTACCACAACCCACGGTAGAGTTGAAGATGTAAAAGATACTTATGATTTTATCGTAAGTAGAGCTGTGGCACAGATGGAGACCTTTGTTCGTTGGACAAAAGGTCGCATTGCTAAAAAACAAAATCACGATTTAAAAAACGGAATTTTATATTTAAAAGGAGGAGACTTGACAGAAGAGTTACAACGCTATACTTCTGCTACCCTATATGATTTGCCAGCCTATTTTGAAGAACCTTTCTTTGAAACTAAAAAAGTAGTACACTTAGGAATGAAGTTTCAATAGTACTGGCAGGCCTTTTCACTTAAGACAATCCAGAAATTACACCTTGGTCATCAATCTTCATGTTTTCAGATGCTGGAACAGAAGGGAGGCCAGGCATTCGCATCATTTTTCCTAAAATAGGAATCAAAAACTGCGCACCTGCTGCTATTTCAATTTCTCTGACTGTAACCGTAAAACCTGTTGGCCTTCCAATTAATTTTTCATTATCAGAAAAAGATTTCTGTGTTTTTGCCATGCAAATTGCAAAGTCACTGAATCCGAGTCGATCAATTCGTTTTAGGTTTAATAAGGCTTTGTTTTCATATACCACCTTGTTTGCCCCATATATTTCTTTAGCGATTTTCTCGATTTTCTCTTTTACAGGGGCATTCCAATCATACAAAGTATTGTACTGTGTTGCTTTATTTTCCACGATATCCACAACGGCTTCTGCAAGTGCTTTGGTGCCTTCTCCTCCTTTTGCCCATCCTTCAGATAAAACTGCTTGAACCCCTAAAGCAGCACATTTTTGAATGACAAAATGGACTTCTTCCTCCGTATCGGAAACAAAAGAATTAATTGCAACAACTGGTTCGATATTGAACTTTCGAATGTTCTCAATATGTTTTTCTAAATTACTGAAACCTTCAGAGACACACTCTAAATTGGGCGTATTATAGGCTTCTTTCTTGGTCCCTCCATGATGACGTAAGGCTCTAATAGTTGCCACTAAAACAACACATTTTGGATTTAGTTTTGCAAATGCTGATTTGATGTTTAGAAATTTTTCAGCCCCTAAGTCGGCCCCAAACCCCGCTTCAGTAACCACATAATTTGACAAAGACAAGCCCATCTTTGTAGCAATAATCGTGTTGGTTCCTTGCGCAATATTTGCAAAGGGTCCTCCATGAATAATTGCTGGGTTTTCTTCTAATGTTTGAACCAAGTTCGGCTTAATGGCATCTTTTAGTAAAATAGCCATGGCGTTTTCTGCTTTTAGATCTCTTGCAAAAACTGGGGTGTTGTCATAAGTAAGTCCAACAAGAATCGCCCCCAATCGCTCTTTTAAGTTTTTAAAATTGGTCGCCATACAGAGGATTGCCATAACCTCTGATGCAGCCGTAATATTGAATCCATCTTCACGTGGAACTCCGTTTGCAGTTCCTCCTAATCCAATGGTGGTTGCTCTCAATGCACGGTCATTCATGTCTATTACGCGTTTCCAAAGAATGGTTCTTGGGTCTATATTTAGATTATTTATTTTGCTTTGTAGGTTGTTGTCAATTAAAGCTGCGAGTAAATTATTTGCTTTTTCAACCGCATTAAAATCACCTGTAAAGTGCAAATTGATGTCTTCCATAGGAACTACTTGAGAATATCCTCCTCCAGCGGCACCGCCTTTTATTCCAAACACAGGACCTAAAGAGGGTTCGCGCAAGACTACGGTAGCTTGTTTGCCTATTTTGTTTAGTCCTTCCGTTAAGCCAATAGAAACCGTTGTTTTTCCTTCTCCCGCCGGAGTAGGTGTTATTGCGGTTACTAAGACGAGATGATTTTTAGCAACTTGCTCCTCATTAATTAAATGTAAAGGAAGTTTGGCTTTGTATTTTCCATACATTTCTAAATCATCCTCAACGACTTGCAGTTTTTTTGCAATGTTTTTTATGTGTATTAATTGTTTTGCTTGTGCAATTTTAATGTCTGATAAATGGGTCATTTTAATACTGATTTTATGGATTATTTTCTTTTTCTTTTTTTGTTATTAAACCCTTATAAATAAAGATATTTCGTTGTTTAAAAACGGTTTTTAATACCACTTATTTTTAAAACAAAAAACAACTACTTATAAATGTAAGAAAATAATTGGTTGAACTGCTTTGAAATAGTATATTTGCTCGTTTTAAACTAAAGAAGTCGACATAAATATAACTAAAAGATGCAAAACAAAGGACTTATTAAATTATTTGCTATCCTATTTGGATTAGTAAGTTTATACCAATTATCATTTACATACTTCGCCAGTAAAGTAGAAAAAGATGCTGCGAACTATGCAACCAAAATGGTACCTACTAACGATGCGAGAGAAAAAGCTGCTTTCGAAAGAAAGTACTTAGACAGTGTCTCGAATCAAGAAGTTGTAAATCTAGAAGTTACTAAATACACTTACGACGATATTAAGGAGAAAGAAATGAACCTTGGTCTCGATTTAAAAGGGGGTGTAAACGCAATTTTACAGGTTTCTGTAAAAGAAGTTTTAAAGGGATTGTCTAATGATTCTAAAAACGAAATCTTCAACAATGCATTAAATGCTGCTGACCAAAGGTTGAAAAGTAGTAATGATACTTACTTAGATTTATTTTTTCAAGAATTTGAAAGCACCGCAGGAACTACAAAATTAAGCGATCCTACTATTTTTGGAACAAAATCATTACGTGATAAAATTAAATTTGACGAAGCCAACGAAGTTGTCAAAGAAGTACTTCAAGCAGAAATCAATAGTTCAATTAACACGGCTTTTGATGTTTTAAGAAGTAGAATTGATAAGTTTGGTGTAACACAACCAAACATTCAAAGAATTGGAAATTCTGGAAGAATTCAAATTGAATTACCAGGAGCAAAAGATATTGACCGAGTTACAAAATTAATTACAAGCAAAGCTGAATTACAGTTTTGGGAAGTATATTCAAATGCAGAAGTGCAGAACTATTTCTTTAGTGCAAATGAAAAAGTTGCAGAGTTGCTAAAAGTAGATACGGTTGAAGAAGAAACAACAGTTAAAGATGCAACCGATGAGTTGGATGATATTTTAGGTGCTAGCACAGATTCAACAAAGGTGGTTCAGAAAGACTTATTCACCTATTTGTTTCCAAACGTAGCTCAAAACCAACAACAACTAAGTTCTCTAGTTGCTCAGGCAAAAGTATTAGACACGGCACAAGTAAATAAATTATTAAATCTGAAAGAAGTTACAGATTTACTTCCAACAGCATTAAAGCATGTAAAATTCTTATGGGATTACAAGCCAACAAAATCGAATGACGGTTCAGAGTTAATCGCTTTATATGCGATTAAGTCTAATAAAAATGGCAAAGCACCAATTGAAGGAGATGTTATTTTAGATGCATCACAAGAATTTAGTCAATTGAACAAGCCGGAAGTAAGCATGACTATGAACAGTTATGGTGCGAAACTTTGGGAGAAAATGACCACTGAAAATGCAGGGAAATTTGTTGCTGTTGTTTTAGATGATTATGTCTATACAGCCCCTTCAGTAAACCAACCAATTACAGGTGGAAGAACTTCGATCTCTGGTGGATTAATGACAGTTTCTGAAGCAAAAGACATTGCAACGGTTTTAAAAGCAGGGAAGTTGCCAGCAACGGCAAGAATTATCGAAGCAGAAGTTGTTGGACCCTCTTTAGGAAAAGAAGCAATCGATTCTAGTTTCCTTTCTTTTGGATTGGCAATTTTATTGGTTTTATTATGGATGACCCTTTATTACGGTAAAGCTGGTTTATATGCAGATATTGCTTTAGCAGTAAACATTTTATTCATCTTTGGTATTTTAGCATCCTTCAACGCAGTGTTAACATTGCCTGGTATTGCAGGAATTATCTTAACCATTGGTATGTCTGTAGATGCCAACGTAATTATCTTTGAAAGAATTAAAGAAGGACTCTTTAAGAAGAAAGGTTTAAAACAATCTGTAGAAGAAGGATTTTCTGTAAAAGGAGCCTTGTCTGCAATTATTGATGCAAACATTACAACCTTATTAACAGGAATTATTTTATATGTTTTTGGAACTGGACCTATTAAAGGTTTCGCATTGACATTAATGATTGGTATTGGAACTTCTTTATTTACAGCGGTATTTATTACACGGATTTTAATTGACGGAGCGATTCGCAAAGGTTCAAAATTAACATTCAATACCTCTATTTCAAAAGGATGGTTCCAGAACTTAAATATTGAGTTCTTACGAAAGCGTAAATTGGCATACATCATCTCTGGAGCAATTATTGTTGCAGGAATCGTGTCTATTTTCTCTATCGGATTAAAGCAAGGTGTAGATTTTAAAGGAGGACGTTCTTTTACCGTTCGTTTTGACAAGTCTATGAATGCTACCGAAGTTGCAGAAACCTTAAAAGGAGCTTTTGGTACCGCTCCAGAAGTAAAAACATACGGTTTAGACAATCAATTGAAAATAACAACTGTTTTTAGAATTGATGAAGAAGGACCTACTGTAGATGAAGAAGTGCAAAATGCACTATTTACAGGTTTAAAGCCTTACATCGGAGATACTTCTTACAATGATTTCAAACCTGGTTTCGAAAAAGCAAAGAATGCTAACGGAATTATGAGCTATAGAAAAGTAGATCCAACCATCGCCGATGATATTAAAACATCAGCACTTTGGGCAGTATTTGGTTCATTATTTGTAGTTTTCTTATACATCTTATTACGTTTTAGAAAAGTATCTTATTCTATTGGAGCTGTAGTTGCAGTATTCCATGATGTATTAATTGTATTAGGTGTTTTCTCTATTACCTATAACTTCATGCCTTTTGACATGGAAATCGGACAATCCTTTATCGCCGCCATTTTAACCGTAGTCGGTTATTCGTTGAATGATACCGTGGTTATCTTTGATAGAATTAGAGAATTTGCAGGAATCAATACCACTTGGAAATATAGTCAAGTTGTAGACAAAGCCTTAAGTTCTACTTTAGGAAGAACTATAAATACCTCTTTAACAACATTATTAGTAATGATCGTAATCTTCTTATTTGGAGGAGATTCAATTAAAGGATTTATGTTTGCATTAATAGTAGGTGTAGCAGTAGGTACCTATTCATCATTATTTGTGGCAACACCAATTATGTACGACACGACTAAAGAAGAAGAAAAGAACAAATAGTTCTCTTTTAATATCATTTAAAACCGTTTTGCTTTTGCTGATTTTATTTCAGTAACTACAAGACGGTTTTTTCTATTCAAAATCAAGACCCTATCTTTGCCATCTGATGAACACTATAAAACTTCATGATTTATATTTTAAACCCTTTATTTCAAAGGAAGAGATCGCACGCATTGTAAAGTCTTTAGCCAAACAAGTTAAAGAAGACTTACCAAAAGATGAGATTCCATTTTTTGTGGGGATTTTAAATGGATGTTTTTTGTTTGCAGCAGATTTTATAAGAGAATTTAATGGAAATTGTGAAGTCTCTTTTGTAAAACTCGCTTCCTACGAAGGCACAACATCAACAGCAAACGTAAAACAACTTGTAGGTATCAACGAAGACCTAACGGGGAGAACCGTAATTATTCTTGAAGACATTGTAGATACAGGAGCCACCTTGCAAGAAATCTATAATATCTTTAGAGATAAAAAAGTAAAACAACTAAAAGTAGCAACCCTCTTCTTTAAGCCCGAAGTTTTTAAAAAAGAACTACCCATTGCTTATATCGGAAAAAGCATCGAAGATAAATTCATCGTAGGTTATGGTTTAGATTACGACGGTTTGGGAAGAAATAAAGCAGCTATATATCAACTAACAACACCCCCAAAAATGAAAAACATTGTATTATTTGGACCTCCTGGAGCAGGGAAAGGGACACAAGCAACCTTGTTAAAAGAGAAGTATGATTTAGTACACATCTCTACTGGAGATGTTTTTAGATACAACATTAAAAACAAAACTGAACTAGGTGTATTGGCTAAAACCTATATGGATGATGGTAATTTAGTTCCCGATGAGGTAACCATCAACATGTTGAAGGCAGAAGTAGAAAAAAATGCCAATGCCAATGGTTTTATCTTTGATGGTTTTCCAAGAACGGAATCACAGGCCATCGCACTAGATGCTTTCTTAGCAGAAAAAGGAGCAAAAATAAATGGAATGGTCGCCCTAGAAGTTTCCGAAGATTTATTAGTTCAGCGCTTGTTGGAAAGAGGAAAAACAAGTGGAAGAACCGACGATACAGATGAAGAAAAAATCCGAAATCGTTTTAACGAATACAATACCAAAACAGCGATTCTAAAAGAATTTTACCAAGAACAAGGTACGTATTATGGAGTGAATGGTGTAGGTTCTATCGAAGACATTACCGATAGTTTATCAGCTGTTTTTGATACACTTTAAATCGTTTGACAATTCAATTGTTGAACTAATAAATAGAAATAATGACTGAAGGAAATTTTGTCGATTACATAAAAATATATGCAACTTCTGGTAAAGGAGGACAAGGATCTATGCACTTGCATAGAGAAAAATTCATTACCAAGGGAGGGCCAGATGGAGGAGACGGTGGACGTGGAGGCCATATTATTTTACGTGGAGACAAAAACATGTGGACGTTGTTTCACTTAAAATTTAAAAGACATTTTAGAGCCGACCCAGGAGGTTCTGGAAGTGGAAGTAGAAGTACTGGAGCAGATGGTGCAGATGTGTATGTAGACGTTCCGTTAGGAACCATTGTTAGAGATGCAGACACGGATGAAGTGATTCTAGAAATCACAGAACATCAGAAAGAAGTTGTGTTGTTGCGTGGAGGAAAAGGAGGCTTAGGAAACTGGCACTTTAAATCTTCAACCAATCAAACACCAAGATATTCACAACCCGGTATGGACGGTGTAGAAGCGTGGTTGCGCTTAGAATTAAAATTGTTGGCAGATGTAGGTTTAGTTGGTTTTCCAAATGCAGGGAAATCTACGCTATTGTCTGTTTTAACTTCTGCAAAACCAAAAATTGCAGATTATGCTTTTACAACTCTAAAACCCAATCTAGGTATCGTAGAACATCGGAATCATCAAACTTTCGTGCTTGCAGACATTCCTGGTATTATAGAAGGAGCTGCCGAAGGAAAAGGACTTGGACATCGATTCCTACGCCATATCGAACGAAACTCAACTCTGTTGTTTTTAATTCCTGCCGATAGTGATGACATTAACAAAGAATATGCAATTCTTTTAAATGAATTAAAAAAACACAATCCAGAATTGTTAGACAAAGATCGTTTGTTAGCCATTTCTAAATCGGATATGTTAGATGATGAATTAAAGGAAGAGATTGCTGCAGATTTACCTGAAGGAGTAGAAACCTTATTTATTTCCTCAGTTGCCGAATCTGGATTGCAAGAATTAAAAGACAAATTGTGGAAAATGCTGAACTAAGATTCGTATTTTAAAACAACGAGATATATCAAAACGCTCTTTTTTACAACAGTAAGAAGGAGCTTTTACTTTTTTAATTGAATTTTAATGGGCAAACTGTATTTTGTAACTACAGGAATACCTCTTTTTCTTGCAGGGGTTATTTTAGGTAAATTCTGCACGCTGACTTTTAGCAAACGATCCAATGTTGGTAGTTGCATTTTGATGTTTTCAGAAGATTGTATTTCATCCAAAACCACCTTTCCATTTGCAGAAATCAACAAATGAACAATCACCGTTTCAGAAATAGCTTCTTTTATTGTAAAGGAATGTTTTTGGAGTTCGGAGCCTATTTTTGCATGCATTGTATTTCTAAAACAAGTTGATTTTTCTTGCTTTGTTATGATTGAATCACACACTGGAAAAGAAGGTGAAAAGTCTACTGAAGAAAAATCTATTGTTGTGTCTAAAGGTGCAATTTTCGAATCGTCTAATCCCATTACCAGATCACAAGAACTGCAAAAAAGAAGCAAGATTGAAAAAGCTAAAACACGCAAAAACATAGAATTAATTATTGTGTGAAATTACTAAATTTTATTGAGTTTTAATCTACTATAATTGGAAACGGAATCGCCGAAGGAAAAACTGTCTGATTCCATTTAACTATTTGAATACACAGTGTTAAATTTTGTTGTTTTTAGTTTTAAAAAATATAACAAACGTTTTGTATTTTCGTTTTACTTTAAAACATTTTATGGATATTTTTTTATTACTATTAGGCTTTTTATTGGTTTTACTCGGTGTTGTTGGGGCATTTTTACCCGTTTTGCCTGGTCCTCTAACGAGTTGGTTCGGACTTTTAACATTGCACCTTACGAGTGTAATTCCTCTAAATTGGACTTTTTTAGGCACTACACTAGCCATTGCAATTTTAATTTGGATTTTAGATTATATCATTCCCGCCATGGGGACTAAAAAATTTGGAGGGAGTAAATACGGCGTTTATGGAACCACGATTGGGTTAATTATAGGACTCTTCGTTCCAATTCCACTGGGTATTTTAATTGGTGCTTTTTTAGGTGCCTTCATTGGAGAGTTGATTTATGATAGCAAAGATACGAGCAGAGCCATTAAAGCTTCTTTTGGTTCTTTTATAGGCTTACTCGCCTCAGCATTCATCAAGTTTTTTGTAGCTTTTATTTACTGTATGCTTTTCATTATGAAAAATGGGAATATAAGAGTGTGTTGTTTTAATGTTTTTTCAATAAAACGCAAAAAAAAAGCGTCCCATTTAAGGGAAGCTTTCCATTGGTTAACAAAACCATGACACTTTTATGAAAGTGCCAAAACAACACAACATTCGCTCCTTTAACAAAAAAACAGCCCACAAATATACAACTTTTTCAAACCCTATAGTTGATTTTCTTTTTATTTGTTAATTGCCTAACTCTGCAATAGATTGTATCTTTGCAGTCTTTAATATTTACTCGAAAACAAAGACAGAGAATGCAATTATCAGAACAAGAAGTTGTACGTAGAGAAAAGCTAATCAAATTACGTGATTTAGGGATCAACCCTTATCCAGCAGATTTATTTCCAATCAATTCAAATTCAAAAGAAATAAAGGAAGCATATGTTGAAGCCAAACCCGTAATTATTGCTGGACGTTTGATGTCGATTAACATTCAAGGAAAAGCCTCTTTTGCACAATTACAGGATGGAGAAGGTAGAATTCAATTGTATTTTAACAGGGATGAAATTTGTGAAGGAGAAGACAAGTCATTATACAACAACGTCTTCAAGAAATTATTAGACTTAGGAGATTTTATAGGAATCGAAGGATCTTTGTTTACAACGCAAGTAGGTGAAAAAACAGTGATGGTTAAAAGTTTTAAAATGCTTTCAAAAGCATTAAAACCTTTGCCAATGCCAAAAGTAAAAGATGGTGTTACCTATGACGCTTTTACAGATCCTGAAATGCGTTACAGACAACGTTATGCCGATTTAGTAGTCAATCCACATGTAAAAGAAGTCTTTGTAAAACGAACAAAATTGTTTAATGCAATGCGTTCTTTCTTTAATGGTGCAGGATATTTTGAGGTAGAAACCCCTGTTTTACAGCCCATTCCTGGAGGAGCAGCAGCAAGACCTTTTATTACACATCACAATTCATTAGACATTCCATTGTACATGAGAATCGCCAATGAGCTTTATTTAAAAAGATTAATTGTAGGTGGTTTTGATGGTGTTTATGAGTTTTCAAAAAACTTCAGAAATGAAGGGATGGACAGAACACACAATCCAGAATTTACCGCGATGGAAATCTATGTATCTTACAAAGATTACAACTGGATGATGGATTTCTGTGAGCAATTATTAGAACATTGTGCTATTGCCGTAAACGGAACTTCTGAAGCTACTTTTGGTGAACATAAAATCAATTTTAAAGCACCATACGCCAGAGTTACCATGGCCGATTCTATAAAGCACTTTACAGGTTTTGATATTAACGGAAAAACAGAAGATGAAATAAGGACCGCAGCAAAATCAATGGACATTCCTGTTGATGAAACTATGGGGAAAGGAAAACTAATTGACGAGATTTTTGGAGAAAAATGTGAAGGAAATTATATACAACCTACCTTTATTACCGATTATCCCAAAGAAATGTCTCCGCTTTGTAAAGAGCACAGAGACAATCCTGAATTAACTGAACGTTTTGAATTAATGGTATGTGGTAAAGAAATTGCCAATGCCTATTCAGAATTAAACGATCCAATCGATCAGCGAGAACGTTTTGAGCATCAATTAAAATTAGCCAAGAAAGGAGATGATGAAGCCACCGAATTCATCGATGAAGATTTCTTACGCGCTTTAGAATACGGAATGCCACCAACCTCTGGAATGGGTATTGGAATGGACCGTTTGATTATGTTTTTAACCAACAACCAATCCATTCAAGAAGTCTTATTTTTCCCCCAAATGCGACCAGAAAAGCAAGGGCCTTCAGTTGAATTAAACGAGGAAGAAAAAGCAGTTTTAGCACTTATTACCAAGGTAGAAAAAATTGACTTAAACGAATTGAAAATAAAATCAGGTTTGTCTAACAAGAAATGGGATAAAACTATTAAAGGGCTGACTAAAAAAGAAGTTGCTAAAGTTTCAAAAACAGACGAAGGTTTGTTTGTTGAAATTCTATAGTATTTCGAAAATGAAAATAAAAAAATCCAGCTGTAAAGCTGGATTTTTTTTTATGAACTACAATCGCTTAAAGCGATTATTTTATTACAATGCTAACAAGCCGTTTGTTTTTGTAACTCCTTCTGCAGAAGCTTGCATGTGTGCTTTTTCAGCGTCATTTAAATTGATTTCAACAATTTTTTCGATCCCGTTTTTTCCTAAAACAACAGGAACTCCAATACATAAATCATTCAAACCATATTCACCTTCCAATAAAACAGAACAAGGGAAAATTTTCTTTTGATCACAAGCAATTGCCTGTACCAAACCAGAAACAGCAGCACCAGGAGCATACCAGGCAGAAGTACCTAATAAACCTGTTAAGGTTGCACCACCTACTTTGGTATCTTGTAAAACTTGTTCCAATCTTTCTTCAGAGATAAACTCAGAAACTGGAACCGAATTTCTTGTTGCCAATCTTGTTAAAGGTACCATTCCTTTATCAGAATGCCCACCAATCACCATACCGTCAACATCAGAAATTGGTGCTTCTAAAGCTTCTGCCAATCGATATTTAAAACGTGCAGAATCTAAAGCCCCACCCATTCCAATAATTCTATTTTTAGGAAGTCCGGTTGTTTTATGTACTAAATAGGTCATTGTATCCATAGGATTAGAAACAACGATAATAATGGTATTTGGAGAGTGCTCAATTAAGCTTGCAGAAACCATTTTAACGATTCCAGCATTAATTCCAATTAACTCTTCACGTGTCATTCCTGGTTTTCTTGGAATACCAGAAGTAATTACACAAATATTAGAATCTGCTGTTTTTGAATAATCACTTGTACTTCCAGTGATTTTTGTGTCAAAACCATTTAAAGAAGCGGTTTGCATTAAATCCATTGCTTTCCCTTCCGCAAAGCCTTCTTTAATGTCTAGTATTACAACTTCAGAAGCGAAGTTTTTCATGGCAATGTATTCTGCACAACTTGCACCTACGGCACCTGCACCTACAACAGTAATTTTCATATTTTTAGTATTTAATTGTGTTCAACTTAAGAGGCACAAAAATACATTAAATTATTGAAAAACAGCTTTTGATATATCTTAAAAAATGATAGGTATTTTGTGTTTTTTGCAAAAAAAAGCCTCAATATTTTTAATATTGAGGCTGTATAAAATTAAAACTATTTTTTAGACATCAATGTTTGCATACTTTGCATTTCGTTCAATAAAGTCTCTCCTTGGTGGTACTTCATCTCCCATTAGCATAGAGAAAACTCTATCTGCTTCAGCTGGACTGTCAATAACTACCTTACGTAAGGTTCTAAATTCAGGATTCATTGTCGTGTCCCAAAGTTGTTCTGCGTTCATCTCTCCAAGACCTTTATATCTCTGAATCGAAACACTTCCTCCTAATTTCTGTGCAATTAAATCTCGTTGATTGTCATCCCAAGCATATTCTCTTTTTTGTCCTTTTTTCACTAAATATAGTGGAGGAGTCGCAATATAGATATAACCTTGCTCTACCATTTCTTTCATGTATCTAAAGAAGAACGTTAGGATCAATGTTGCAATGTGCGATCCATCGACATCGGCATCACACATAATGACAACTTTATGGTAACGAACTTTAGATAAATTTAAAGCTCTTGGATCTTCTTCCGTTCCAATAGAAACGCCCAAAGCGGTAAACATATTTTTGATTTCTTCGTTTTCAAAAACTTTGTGTTGCATTGCTTTTTCTACGTTCAAAATCTTTCCACGAAGTGGAAGTATGGCCTGAAAATTACGATCTCTACCTTGTTTTGCTGTACCCCCTGCAGAATCTCCCTCAACTAAGAAAATTTCACATTGAGCAGGATCTGTTTCAGAACAATCTGATAATTTCCCAGGCAAACCACCAATAGACATAACGGTTTTACGTTGTACCATTTCACGGGCTTTACGCGCTGCATGCCTTGCTGTTGCAGCTAATATTACCTTCTGAACAATTATTTTTGCATCGTTCGGGTTTTCTTCTAAATAATCAGATAACATTTCAGAAACGGCTTGCGATACTGCAGAGGTTACTTCTCTGTTTCCTAATTTCGTTTTTGTCTGTCCTTCAAATTGAGGTTCTGCTACTTTTACAGAAACAATTGCAGTCAATCCTTCGCGGAAGTCATCTCCCGCAATTTCGAATTTTACATTTTTAAGCAAACCAGAATTATCAGCATACTTTTTTAACGTTCCTGTTAACCCGCGTCTGAATCCAGACAAATGGGTTCCTCCTTCATGGGTATTAATGTTGTTTACATAGGAGTGCAAATTTTCTGCATAGGAAGTGTTATACACCATAGCAACTTCAACAGGAATTCCATTTTTTTCACCTTCCATAGAAATTACATTCGCAGTCAATTGCTCACGGGTAGAATCTAAATATTGGATAAATTCAGGCAATCCTTCCGTAGAATGAAAGGTTTCTGTAATCGGATTCCCTTCATCGTCAGTTTTTCTTTTATCAGTAAGGGTAATCGTAATTCCCTTATTTAAATACGATAACTCACGCATACGAGTTGCCAACGTCTCGTAATTGTATTCAGTACTTTGTGTAAAGATTGATTTGTCTGGTGAAAAAGTAACAATGGTTCCTGTAAAATCGGTTTCTCCAATTGTTTTTACTGGGTACAAGGCTTTTCCTTGAGAATATTCTTGTTGCCAAACTTTTCCTTCTTTGTGAACCGTTGCTGTTAAGTGTTGCGATAGTGCGTTTACACAACTTACACCCACACCGTGCAAACCTCCAGAGACTTTGTACGAATCTTTATCAAATTTACCACCAGCTCCAATTTTTGTCATTACAACTTGCAATGCAGAAACACCTTCTTTTTTGTGAATTCCAACCGGAATCCCACGGCCATTATCTTTAGTGGTAATAGAATTGTCTTCATTAATGGTAACGTTGATTGTGTCACAATAGCCTCCCATTGCTTCATCAATGGAATTATCGACAACCTCATACACCAAATGGTGCAGTCCTCGAACACCTACATCTCCAATATACATAGAAGGACGCATTCTTACATGCTCCATACCTTCTAATGCCTGAATACTGGAAGCATCGTAATTATTTTTTTTGTCTTCGCTCATAATAAAAGTGAATTATTCATTTAAGTTTTGTTGAAAATCAACATTGAAAATGATGATCTTCCTATTCTCAAATTTACAAATTTTCAGTCTTTTTATTTGTAATTTATGGAATTAAGTTCTGAAATTATCAACATTTGTTGAAAACGAAATAGTGGCTTAAAGCTCTTAAAAAGCACTTTATACGTCCTTTTTATCTTTGAAATTTTTTTTGTTTGATAAGAGATGTTTCGAGCTCCTTAAATCTCAGATTTTAAATTCTCTTAAAGCAAAAAAAAATCCCGCAAAAGCGAGATTTTTAGTCTTAAATTTATTTTGGAAATAAACAAATCTAATAAGCATCGTCATGAACATTTAGAATGGCTCTTCCAGAAGGCTCATTCATATTTTTAAATGCTTCATCCCAGTCTAAGGCAATTTGTGTACTACATGCAACACTTGCTTCTTGTGGTACGCTTAATGCAGCGGCGTCACTTGGGAAATGCCCTTCAAAAATAGCACGGTAATAAAATTCTTCTTTGTTTTGTGGTGTTTGAATTGGAAATCTAAATTTCGCGTTTGCCAATTGCTCGTCAGTAACTTCTTTGTCTACAACTTCTTTTAACGTATCAATCCAATCATATCCAACCCCGTCAGAAAATTGCTCTTTTTGTCTCCATGCAACACTTTCTGGCAACAGATCTTCAAACGCTTTTCGAATGATCCATTTCTCCATACGTTCTCCGTTAATCATTTTATCTTTCGGGTTCAAACGCATGGCAACATCAATAAACTCTTTGTCTAAAAAAGGTACACGTCCTTCTATTCCCCAAGCCATTAAACTTTTATTGGCTCTTAGACAATCATACATATGCAGTTTTTCTAATTTACGAACTGTTTCTTCATGAAATTCTTCTGCATTTGGAGCCTTATGAAAGTACAAGTAACCACCAAAAATTTCGTCGGCTCCTTCTCCAGAAAGTACCATTTTAATCCCCATAGACTTAATAACTCGTGCCATTAAATACATTGGAGTAGAAGAGCGAATGGTTGTAATGTCGTAGGTCTCTATGTTGTAGATAACATCTTTGATAGCATCTAAGCCTTCTTGGATTGTAAATTTTATTTCATGGTGAATGGTCCCAATGTGGTCTGCTACCTTTTTAGCAGCGGCCAAATCTGGAGAACCTTCTAATCCTACAGAAAAACTGTGTAGTTGTGGATACCAAGCTTCTGATTTGTCATCAGATTCAATTCTTTTTTGAGCATATTTTTTGGCTATGGCTGAAGTTACTGAAGAGTCTAATCCTCCAGAAAGTAAAACCCCGTAGGGTACATCACTCATTAATTGTCTGTGAACGGCATCTTCCAAAGCTTTCTTTACTTCTGCGATACTTGTTTGGTTCTCTTTTACGGCCTCATAATCTCTCCATTCTCTATGGTACCATTTTACAAATTGTCCATCTTTACTAGACATATAATGTCCTGGTGGGAACAATTCAATCTTGGTACAAACACCTTCCAAAGCCTTTAATTCTGAAGCAACATAGAAGGTTCCGTTTTGATCCCATCCAATATATAAAGGAATGATTCCAACATGATCTCTCGCAATAAAGTATTCATCTTTTTCAACATCATACAAAGCAAAGCCAAAAATTCCATTCAATTCATCTAGAAAACCAACACCTTTTTCTTTATACAATGCTAAAATTACCTCACAATCGGATGCTGTTTGAAAGTTGTAAGTTCCCTCAAATTGCTTGCGCAACTCTCTATGATTGTAAATTTCGCCATTGGCTGCCAATACTAGTTTTTTATCTTCACTAAATAGCGGCTGTTGTCCAGAAGCTGGATCTACAATCGCCAATCTTTCGTGGGACATAATCACTTTTTTATCACTATAAATTCCGCTCCAATCTGGACCACGATGTCTAATTTTTTTAGACATTTCTAATAACTGAGGCCTTAAGGCTTCAGGGCTTTCTTTCAAATCAAACGCACATACAATACCACACATAATTCTATATTTTATAATAATTGTTTATTTCCGATACAAAAAACCGAATTTTTGTTTAAATTTTAAACTTAAAAACAATATTTAATTATAATATATAACTTTTTAGTTGTTTTTATTGTTTTATTGAAACTATAGAGTTTGTTTTTAATTTAGATACTTACTGTTTGTTAGTTCTTCGAAAAAAAATGATATAAAGTTTGGTTAAGTAAAATTTGCTATATAAATTTGTACTTAAATGATAAAACAACAAAACATATGGTGGTGGAACTCTCTTAATTCATAAGTGAGAAATCTTCCTATATGTAAAAATATATAAAAGGCTTATCTCACGATAAGCCTTTTTTGTATTTATAAAACAAATACTGAGTTCGTTCAGCAACCATGAAAGAGATAAAATTTAAAACAACAAGTACCACCAGAATTTCGGATACAGTGACTCCTGTAGGCTTGTATTTGCGTTTTCGAGACGCCTATGCAAATACCTTATTACTAGAAAGTTCTGACTATCATAGTAAAGAAGAAAGTTTTTCTTTTATCTGTATAGAGCCCATGGTTTCAATGAAAGTTGAAGATGCTCTATTTTCGGTTTCTCACAAAGGAGTTCAAGTAGCCGAACAGGTGGTTGATAAAAACTTCTATGAGCTCTTTGACGAATTTACAGATTCGATAGTTTTGGATTGTCCAAAGGAGTTGAAGTCTTATAACGGTTTGTATGGTTATACCACCTTTGATAGTGTACAGTATTTCGAGAACATTAGGTTTACAAATAAAAAAGCACCTTCTGCAATTCCAGAAATGCAATATAGTTTCTATCGTTTTATTATCGCCATCAATCATTTTAATGATGAAATGACATTGATAGAAAATAGTCAAGCTCACGAGGTTTCAAGGGTTTCAGAAATAGAAACGATTATCAATGCACAATCTTTTAATACACAAAAATTTGAAATCGTAGGTAAGGAAACTTCCAATTGTACCAATGAAGATTTTAAAGAATATGTAACAAAAGGGAAAGCACATTGCAAACGAGGAGATGTTTTTCAATTGGTTTTGTCGCGTCAATTTCAACAAGAATTTAAAGGAGATGAATTCAATGTTTACCGAGCATTGCGTTCGATTAATCCATCTCCTTATTTGTTTTATTTTGATTACGGAAATTTTAAATTGATGGGCTCCTCTCCAGAAGCACAAATAAAAATCGCTGCTGGAAAAGCAACCATCAATCCAATTGCTGGAACTTTTCGAAGAACGGGTGATATGTCTGAAGACATTAAGTTAGGAAAAAAACTCTCAGAAGATAAAAAAGAAACGGCTGAGCACGTTATGTTGGTCGATTTGGCAAGAAATGACCTTAGTAAGCATGCCGATCATGTAACGGTTGAAGTCTTTAAAGAAGTACAGTATTTTAGTCATGTGATTCATTTAGTGTCTACGGTGCAGGGGAAAATTAAAGGAAATCCAATTGAAATTGTAGGAGATACTTTCCCAGCAGGAACCTTAAGTGGTGCTCCAAAGTACAAGGCCATGGAATTGATTGATAAATATGAAAATCAATCTCGTGGATTTTATGGTGGTGCTGTAGGTATAATAGGATTAGACGGTTCTGTAAACTTAGCAATTGCCATTCGTTCTTTTGTGAGTAAAAACAATGTATTGTATTCGCAAGCAGGTGCAGGAATTGTTATTCATTCAGATGAAGCAAAAGAATTACAAGAAGTAAACAACAAATTAGCCGCTTTAAAAAAGGCGTTAATTTTAGCAGAAAATATTTAAAAATAGCCTTTAGTAGTTCGCTAATAGCCAAAAGCTTTTAAAATGAAAATAGTAATAATAGACAATTACGATTCCTTTACTTATAACTTAGTTCATATGGTAGAGAAAATTACAGGCAATTTTCCTGCGGTTTTTAGAAACGATGAAATTAGTTTAGAAGACGTAAATAATTTCGATTTAATCATGTTATCTCCAGGACCAGGAATTCCTGAAGAGGCGGGTATTTTAAAAGAGATCATCAGAAACTATGCTGGCAAAAAACCAATATTTGGAGTTTGCCTTGGCCTTCAGGCGATTACTGAAGTTTTTGGTGGAAGCATTGTCAATTTAGATACCGTGTATCATGGAGTGGCAACCCTTATGGATGTTGTAGATGAAAGCGCGGTGATCTTTAAAGACATACCAACTCCATTTTTAGCGGCACGATACCACTCGTGGTCAGCTACTGAAGATGGTTTCCCAGAAGTATTGAAAGTTACGGCAAGAGACGAAGATGGAGGGATTCAAGCAATAGCGCATAAGGTGTTTCCAATTTCAGCAGTGCAGTTTCATCCAGAATCCATTCTAACAGAGGTTGGAGAACAAATTGTGACTAATTTTATAAATAGTGTAAAAAAGTAATGAAGTCACAACATCTTATGGATCCACTTTATTATTTCAACAATAGAACTGTATAAAAATGAAAGCAATTTTAAACGAATTATACCAGCACAAAAGATTGTCAAAATCGCAAGCAAAACAAATCTTAATTGACATTGCCTCCGAGAAATACAATGATGCTCATTTGGCTTCATTCATGACCGTTTTTATGATGCGTCCAATAACAGTTGAAGAACTTGCTGGTTTTAGAGATGCTTTGATGGAGTTAGCCATTAAAGTAGATTTATCTCCCTTCAATACGATTGATATTGTTGGAACTGGAGGGGATGGAAAGGATACTTTTAATATTTCAACACTCACTTCGTTTATCGTTGCGGGTACAGGTCAGAAAGTAGCAAAACATGGTAATTATTCGGTATCTTCGCAGTCGGGTTCGTCCGACATGTTGGCCAGCTTTGGATATCAATTTACCAATGATGAAAACACGTTAAAAGCGCATTTAGAAAAAGCAAATATTTGTTTTTTACATGCGCCAAAATTTCATCCAGCAATGAAAGCGGTTGGACCCACAAGAAAAGCATTGGCTTTAAAAACGTTCTTTAATATTTTAGGTCCTTTAGTCAATCCGAGTGCTCCCAAAAATCATTTTTTAGGAACATTTAATTTGGAAATTGCCCGGTTGTATAATTATATTTTACAAGAAGAAAAGAGTAATTACGGAATCGTTCATGCGTTGGATGGATATGATGAAATTTCTCTTACTGGCGGATTTAAACTCTTCACTAAAAAAGGAGAGCAATTGATTCAACCCGAGGATATTGGTCAGGAAAAAATTGAACAATCAGCTATTTTTGGAGGAAACTCAGTAGCCGACGCCGCAAAAATTTTTAAAACGATTCTCGATGGAAAAGGAACCGATGCACAAAACAATGTGGTTTTAACAAATGCAGCGTTTGCACTTAAGGTCGTTGAAGGAACAAAAAGTTTTGAGACCTGTTTTGAAGAAACTAAGGAGGCGTTGTTTAGCTTGAAAGCAAAAGCGTGTTTAACAAAGTTAGTCCAGTAATGACCAAAAAGAAAAAGAACTTAATTTCAATTGTTCCTGCCTTTGTATTTATAGGTTTGGCGATTGGAATACAAACAAGAAATATATTTTTGCATACTGTAATTGGGTTTTTTGCAGGTGTTTTGGTGTATTTCTTTTTAAAGAATAAAAACTCAAATTCTTAATTTAGAATTATTTATATGACCATATTAGATAAGATAATCGCCTTCAAAAAGAAGGAAATTGCAAAAATAAAAGCAGAAGTTCCTGTAAAAAAATTAGTAGAAAGCCCTAATTTTTCTAGACAACCGTTGTCTTTAAAAAAATCATTGTTAGCTGTAGGTTCTACAGGAATTATAGCAGAGTATAAACGTCAATCTCCTTCTAAAGGAATCATTAATGACAAAGCAACGATTGCCGAAGTGACCAACGGATATTTAGATGCGAATGTAGCTGCACAATCTATTTTAACAGATACTTCCTTTTTTGGAGGAACGATGGCAGATTTGATGGAAGCAAGAGTCATCAATCAGCAAATACCAATCTTACGAAAAGATTTTATTGTAGATGGTTTTCAAATTGTAGAAGCAAAGGCGATTGGTGCGGATGTAATTTTATTAATTGCTGCATGTTTAACTGCTACAGAATTAAAAAATTACGGAAATCTGGCAACCGATTTAGGTATGGAAGTTTTGTATGAAGTGCATTCGCAAGAAGATTTAGATAAAATCAAGCATTTAGAAAATAAAATCATTGGTATTAACAATCGAAATTTAAAAACTTTTGATGTAGACCTAGAACACTCTATCAAATTATCAGGTCAAATTCCAGATTCTTGTGTAAAAGTTTCTGAAAGCGGAATTTCTGATCCAAGAATTATTACAGGATTGAAAGAATATGGATTTCAAGGATTTTTAATTGGAGAAAGTTTCATGAAAGAAGAAAACCCAGGAGCAGCTTGTCAAGAGTTTATCAATCAAATAAAATAAAAGATGAAACTGAAAGTTTGCGGAATGAAGCATGGCGAAAATATCCAAGAAGTTGCAGCATTGCAACCCGATTATATGGGCTTCATTTTTTATGAACAATCAAAAAGAAATTTTGAAGGGATTATTCCTGAGCTCCCAAAATCAATAAAGAAAACAGGAGTTTTTGTAAATGAATATCCAGAGATTTTAATCTCTTTAGTTGAAGAATATCAATTAGATGCAGTGCAATTACACGGAGATGAATCGGTAGCCTATGTCACCGATTTACAGTTGCAATTAGCGGAAAGAAGAGCCTTGTTTATAGAGGAGAATAAACACCAAAAAAAGAAAAAAAACAAACACAAGATTTCGAATGAAAAAGTAGAAATCATTAAAGTATTTGGTGTAAAAGACACCTTTGATTTTGAAGTGCTAACACCTTATTTAGATGTTGTTGATTCTTTTTTGTTTGATACAAAAGGAAAAGAAAGGGGAGGGAATGGCGTTCAATTTGATTGGTCTGTTTTACAACAATATCCTTTTGAGAAGCCTTTCTTTTTAAGTGGCGGAATTGGTTTAGATTCTGTTGATGCGTTACAGACATTTCTAGGAAAACCAGTATCAAAGTACTGTTTTGCATTAGATGTCAATAGTAAATTTGAAACCGTACCAGGTGTAAAGAAAGTGGAGGAGATAAAAAAGTTTAAAAATAAAGTCATTGCGAAAGAAGCGAAGTAATCTTCTAGTGTAAAGAGATTTCTTCATTCTATAAACCACAGTATACAATAAATTATGAAATCAAAATTTCAACCCGATGAAAACGGTTATTTTGGACAATATGGAGGGGCATTTATTCCCGAATTATTATATCCAAATGTAAAAGAACTCGCAGATAATTATATTCAAATTATCGAATCTGAAGCGTTTCAAACAGAGTACAAATCGTTATTAAAAGACTATGTTGGGCGTCCAACTCCGCTCTATTTAGCAAAACGATTGTCAGAAAAATATGGTGCCCATATTTATTTGAAACGAGAAGATTTAAATCATACAGGTGCGCATAAAGTAAACAATACCGTTGGTCAAATTCTCATTGCTAAGAAATTAGGAAAGACAAAAATTATTGCAGAAACTGGAGCAGGTCAGCACGGAGTTGCCACAGCAACAGTATGTGCATTAATGGGCTTGGAATGTACTGTATTCATGGGAGAAAAAGACATTGTACGTCAAGCACCCAATGTTGCTCGAATGAAAATGTTAGGTGCAAAAGTAGTGCCCGCAACCAGTGGAAGCAAAACATTAAAAGATGCTACCAACGAGGCCATTCGCTATTGGATTCAAAATCCAGCTACATTTTATTTGATAGGATCTGTAGTAGGACCCCATCCACATCCAGACATGGTAGCTCGTTTGCAGGCCGTGATTTCTGAAGAAATGAAATGGCAACTAAAAGAAAAAACAGGCAAGGAAAACCCAGATACGATCATTGCATGTGTTGGTGGAGGTAGTAATGCCGCTGGTGCTTTTTATCATTATATGGAGGACGAAGCGGTGGAATTAATTGCAGTAGAAGCCGCAGGTTTAGGAGTTAATTCTGGAGAAAGTGCAGCGACGTCTCAATTAGGAGAAGTTGGAATTATACACGGAAGTAAAACGATTTTAATGCAAGATGAATACGGACAAATTCAAGAGCCGTACTCAATTTCTGCAGGATTGGATTATCCAGGAGTTGGCCCTTTACATGCACACTTGTATGAAACAAAAAGAGCAAAATTCATGAATGCTACCGATAAAGAAGCGTTAGCAGCTGCCTATGAATTGACAAAAATTGAAGGAATTATCCCAGCTTTAGAAACGGCGCATGCTTTGGCTGTTTTGCCGAAAATAAAATTTAAAAAAGACCAGGTAGTCGTCATTAATTTATCAGGTAGGGGCGACAAAGATTTAGAAATATTTATTAAACATTTAGAAGAATAATGAATCCGAAAATTGATTTTATTGAATCCGAATTAGAAAATTTAAGAGATACTTTAAAAAGTCATTCCTTGTATAAAAATCTTCACTCGATGGAAGATATTCAGGTTTTTATGGAGAACCATGTCTTTGCTGTTTGGGATTTTATGTCACTTTTAAAAGGCCTTCAAATAGATTTAACAACCGTTTCTACTCCTTGGATTCCTAGAGAGAATTCAAAATTGGCAAGGTTTATTAATGAAATTACGGTAGCAGAAGAAAGTGATTTTGATAAAGATGGTGTTGTTAAAAGTCATTTTGAAATGTATCTCGACGCTATGGAAGAGGTGGGAGCAGATACTTCAAAAATCACATATTTTTTAAAACAACTCTCTGTTTTAAAATCTGTTGAAGAGTCTCTAGAAAGCACAACTATTATCGCTTCGGTAAAAGAATTTGTCTCTTTTACATTTAAAATAATCAACACGAAAGAAACCCATAAAATTGCAGCAGCATTTACATTCGGGAGAGAAGATGTCATTCCAGATATGTTCATCAAAATTATTGAAGAAGCAGCAACTAATCAGGATCAAAAATTTGATAGTTTTACTTATTACCTAAAGCGTCATATTGAGTTAGATGGAGATGAGCATGGACCTTTGTCTTTGCAAATGATCTCAGAATTATGTGGGAATGATACACAGAAATGGGATGAAGTTTTGGACGTTGCAAAAGAATCGTTATCGGTTCGAATTCATTTGTGGAGTGGTATTGAAGAAGAATTAAAAAGACACAAACAAGCACTCGTTTAATATGAAGAAATTAAATACGTTATTGGCTCAAAAAGAGAACTTACTCTCTATTTATTTTACGTGTGGATATCCAGAATTAGGAGATACAACTCAAGTAATTTCAGCATTAGAAAAAAGTGGTGTCGATTTTATTGAAGTTGGCCTGCCTTATTCAGATCCTTTGGCAGATGGTCCTACTATTCAGGATTCAAGTCAAAAAGCATTGGAGAACGGAATCAATCTAGACATTGTATTTGAGCAATTAATGACGATTAAAGAAACCAATAAAACCCCTTTGGTTTTAATGGGGTATCTCAATCAAATGTTAAAATATGGCGAAGAGAAGTTTTGTCAAAAAGTGATTGATTGCGGTATAGAAACCTTGATTATTCCTGATTTGCCAATGGTTGAATTTGAAAATCATTATCAAGCACTATTTGACAAATACGGATTAACCAATGTGTTTTTAATCACCCCAAATACTTCCGAAGAAAGAATTCGTAAAATTGATAATTACACAAAAACATTTATTTATGTGGTAGCCTCTTCTTCGATTACGGGAGCAAAGGGTGCAATCTCTAAACAACAAATGGATTATTTTAAGAGGGTCAAAGCAATGCAATTAAAAAGTAAACTGATTATCGGTTTTGGTATTTCAGACAAGCCAACGTTTACGACTGCCTGTGATTTTGCCGATGGTGCAATTATTGGTTCTGCATTCATTAAACACTTAGGAAGTCAGGGCGTTGAGAATATAGACACTTTCATATCGCCTATTAAAGCATAAAAAAAGTGAAACTTTAAAGTTTCACTTTTTTTTTATAACATGGTGCGAACCAAAATCACCCCGTTCATACCTCGTATTCCGTAAATTGCAGATTCAGGGCCTTTTAGAACAGTAATTGATTTGATGGTACTTGGAACGATATCTCCAAAACTAGTTTTTCCAACTGGAGACCCGTTTAAAATGTACAAGGGTTCTCTATTTTGATCTCCTCTTATAGAAACTACGTTGTCTGTAGTAATTCTAACTCCCGACACTTTTCCTCTTAAATAATCATAGATATTTCGATATTGTATGGCCCCTGCAGCAAACTCTCTTTGGTTACTTGCAACAATATCAGCACCCATTTTATTAGGAGATATTTTAATGATTATTTTTTTTTGACCTAAATACTTGACTTTTTTGATTCCATGAAGTGCAGAAAATATGGAAATTTCTTTAGGAAGTGCTTTCAATTTTATCTTAAAGATTCCTTTGCTATTTGTAGTTCTTGGGTATTTTTTATTATCAAATAAAACAGAAGCACCAGGAATGGGTTTGTTGTTTGCATCCTTTACAATAAGTGTTAATTTCGATGCTTTCTTTTTTTCTTGCGAAACAGTCGTAACTGTGAATGCAAGAAGTAATACAAATATAATTCCTTTAAATGCTTTTCGTGTTTTCATATTTTTTCTTTTAAAGGTTCAGTCTTTTTTTTGATGCTAAAAATCAGCCTTATTAGTTTATACGAATCAAATTAATATCAAAAACTAAAGCGGCTCCACCGGGGATTGATCCACTTCCGCGATCTCCATATCCTAAGTCAGACGGAATTAATAAAATTCCTTTACCACCTTCCTTAAAGTAAGTAATACCTTCTCTCCAACCTAAAATCACTTGATTCAATCCAAAAGAAATCCCGTTGGTACTCTGGTCAAAAACGGTTCCATCTAACAATGTACCTCTATAGGCTACAGTTACATTAGAAGAACTTGTGGGTCTTGCGCCGGTTCCAGGTTCATTAATTACATAATACAATCCAGTACTGCTTCTTTGAGCATCCAAATTGTTTGCTTCTATATATTCAATGATATCTGCTTCCGTTTGTGGTTCAAAATTTGAATCACTACCAGAACAAGAAAATAAAAGAAATGCAATGCAAAATAATGGTAAATAAAGTTTCATACTTGGGGTTTTGTTTTTAATAATGTGTAAATATAATTTGAAAAAACTTAATAAACTCTTTCCCCATTTAGAAAAGTGCTAATTACTTTTGTTTCTGGAATTTTTGCTCCTTCAATTTCCATGATATTTTGATCTAGAATGACAAAATCTGCAAATTTACCCACCTCGATACTTCCTTTTTCTAGCTCTTCGAAATTTGCATATGCAGCCCAAATGGTCATGCCTTTCAGGGTTTCTTCTCGCGATAATACATTTTCCATTTGAAACCCATCTTCAGGGTAGTTATGAATGTCTTTTCGAATCGTTGCTGCATAAAAAGTTAAAAAAGGATTTACTTGTTCTACAGGAAAATCTGTTCCCAAAGCAATTTTTCCATATTGATTGAGCAGTTCTTTAAAAGCATATGCGCCTTTCATTCGTTCCGCTCCAATTCGATCCTCTGCCCAATACATGTCTGAAGTTGCATGTGTCGGTTGTATTGAGGGTAGAATATTGTCAAAGTTTTTGAAATCTTCTGGGGCTACTATCTGTGCATGTTCAATTCTCCACCTTCTATTCTTATTGTTGGCTAAAACTTCTTTATAGGTTTTTAGCATCCAAGTATTTGCAGAATCACCAATGGCGTGTGTATTCATTTGATAGTCAGATGCTGCTATCTGTTTTGCAATTTCCTGATATCTTTTTGCAGGATAGATGAGTGCGCCAAAATGATTTTCCCGATCGGCATATGGTGTTCTCATTGCTGCACCTCTGGACCCCAAAGCACCATCACCGTAAACTTTAAAGGAACGAACATTTAAACGGTCTGTTTTCAAAATTCCTTTTTGAATGTAATAGTCTAAATTTTCTTGAGTATCTCCAGAAACCATTGCATATACTCTCATTTTCAAGGCTTTGTTTTTCTGAAGACTGTCTATCAATTCGATCGTTTGTCTCCCGAGTCCAGCGTCATCAACGGTCGTTAAACCATAAGAAAAAGAAATCTTTTGGGCATCTAATAATCCTTGAATTGCTTCCTGTTTTGTCGTGGAAGGAAACTTAACAAAGTCCATTGCAGCGTCAATTAAAACTCCTGTCATTTTACCGTTTTTAAGAATTATTTCACCGCCAGAAACCTTCGTGTTTTTGGTAATTCCAGAAAGATCAATAGTTGCCTGATTTACCAATAAGGCATGCCCATCAACCCTTCCAACGGCAACAGGAGTGTTCGGAAACAAGGCATCTAATTTGTCCTTTGTAGGAAATGTTTTCACTTCCCAGTCGTTTTGGTCCCAGCCTCGACCGGTAATAAAAGCAACCTTCTTTTCTTTTTGAAAAGCGACAATTTTATCTAAAACTTCATCATAGCTTTTTGTGCCTTCTAGGCTTACCTTTTGTTGTTGCAATCCCATTCTATAAAAATGACAATGCGCATCAATTAAACCCGGTATAGTTGTTTTGTTTTTGGCGTCAATAATGGCTGTTGCTTTGTACTTTTTTTGAATTTCAGCATTTGTTCCAACCCCAATAAATTTTCCGTCTTTTACGGCAAATGCGGTCGCTTTTTCAAAAGAACTGTTGACCGTATAGGTGTTTGAATTGATAATTACTAAATCTGCAGATTCTTGTTTGCAAGAAGTAAAAACAAATAGTACGCTAAAAAGGAAGTATATTTTTTTCATGAGTGTGTGTAGATTAAATAGGAAAGATATAGCAGTAAAAATTGTAGTGGAATTCGAATAATTGCCAGTTTTTTAGAGCCAATAGCAGGCCTTTCTTTTGTTAGATCCCAAATGTGAATTGGTAAAAAGAGGAGCATCAATATAAAAATACCTGCAGCAGCTTCTTTCACTGTTTGCGAAAAAAACAAAGCAACTCCTAAGATAATTTCAATACCTCCAAAGACGTAATTCACCGCTAATTTCGGTAAAAAATTGGGAATAAAATGCTTGAAAAATTGTGGTTTTACAAAATGCATGATGCCTGCATAGGAGAAAAATATTCCAAAGACAATTGTTAAAAGGAATAGTAAAGTGTTCATTATTAAGGCTTTATAGGGGTGTTGTTGTAGAGGTATTTGTCCATTAAATAAAGAATACTTGCCATAGAAGCACTTCCGAGCTCTAGTTCTCTTTTGTTCACTTTATCAAAGGTGTCGATACTGGTATGATGGTAGTCAAAGTAACGCTGACTGTCCGGTCTGTAGCCTACTAAGGTAACAGCATCGCCTTTTAAAGGAGAAATATCTGCACCACTGCCTCCTTTTTCAATGTCGTGTAATCCGTAAGGTGCCAGTAATTTTTTCCAGCTTTGTAAAAGCGCTGTATTGGCAAGGTTTGCATCGATAGAAAAACCTCTTGGGGTATGTCCACCAGCGTCAGATTCTATACCTCCAATATGATTTTCTTTGTTTAGGGTTGCCAATTCTGCATATTTTTTTGCACCTCGGGTTCCATTTTCTTCATTCATAAAAAAGACGACTCTAAGGGTGTTTTTTGGGTTGATATTATTCTTTTTAAATAAGGCAGCAACTTCTAGTGATTGTACAATTCCAGTTCCATCATCATGCGCTCCATCTGCTAAATCCCAGGAGTCTAAATGCCCCCCTACAACCATAATATTTTCTGGAGTTTCACTTCCCGTAATCTGACCAACAACATTAAATGAAGGTGCATCTGGAAGTGTTTCACAACTTTGTTTAAAATAGAATTGTAAGTTTGGGTTTTTCTTTAAATCAGCACTTAAAATAGAAGCAGCTCTGGAACTAATAGCTGCAGTTGGAATGTGCAATTCCTTTGGTAAGTCACCATAGCTCATGGTTCCTGTGTGCGGATAGTCGTCGATACCATTGGTCATTGAACGAACAATCACTCCTTTTGCTCCATAGCGTCCACAAACAGCCGCGCCTTGTACTCGCTGATCAACACAACCTCCATAAGCAGCAAATGTATTGATAAGGGTATTGTCGAAAGGACGATTGAAAAACACAATTTTACCTCGCATTTTTTCGCCCAAAGCTTTTGCTTCTTCCAAACTTTTTACTTCTAGAACTGCTGCAGTTACACCTTCTTTAGATGTTGCAACAGAAAAGCCTAATGCACAAATTGGTACTTTCTTTTTTTCTCCATTCACCAAGTAGTTGGCCACCTCTTTCTCGCCACGAACCCAATGCGGAACCATAACGGGTTGTAACCAAACAGAATCTAAACCAACAGTATTCATAAGTTTTTCTCCCCAAATGACCGCTTTTTCCGCTTCTGGAGATCCAGACAATCGGCCACCAATATTTTGCGTCAAATCGCGCAACCATTCATAGGATTGACCTTCTGTTAATACGGTATTAAAAAGGGTTTTAATGTTTGTAGAATCTATTTTTTCTTCTTTAGATAAATTGGGTGTATCGCTTATTTGTTCTCTTTTTTGTAGGCATGAAAAAAGAAATAATGTAATGGATAATACAAGCAGTAGTTTTTTCATTGTATGTAATTTATTAAAGCATAAAGCTACAAAAATGAAATTGAAAAATTAGGCCACAGATCGTTTATTAAAAATCGAATTTATAGGTAAGGCCACCAAGGACTTGAAACCCTTGTACATTGAAGTTAGAAAACCGCTGATAACTGGTATTTAAAACATTGTTTAATTTCAAGAAAACAGAAAGTGCATCATTAAAATGATACCCACCATTTAGGTTAACATCTACAAAAGAATCCAAGCGATCTGTAGTGATTGCACTTGATGGAAATAGCGCATCGTAGGCTACTGTTTTACGTTCATCAACATAGAAAATATTTGTGGTTGCATACCATTTTTCGCTTTTGTATTTTCCAAATACAGCAAGCTGAAAGGCGGGTAAATTCCATGCTTCCTCTAGATTTTTTACTTGGTAATTATCATATTGAATGGTTGCTCCTGTTGCTATTTTATTGGTGATGTCATATTCGAACTCGCCTAAAAATGAGGTTGTTATTACATCATCATAAGCTACTTTAAAAGAGTTTCCAAACTCGTAGTTCTCTATAGGAATATTATTTGCAATTAAGTTTGTTCCGTTCGATTTAGAATTATTTCTGATAAAAAAAGGCATGTCTTCATCTTCTTTATAATTCACTTTTAAATTAAAACTAAAAGCGTTATTTATTCTACCGCTTGCACCCAAAAAAACATTCATTTTTTCGCTGGTTTGGGTGATGAAAAGCGTTGGAGAAACATATGGGTTTTCTTCGGTAAAGTCTTTGTAAGTATTTGTCTTTAAGTCCCCGGAAACCCCTGTATAGAGAATTAATGCATCTTTGTTGATGGATTTAGAAATTTGTACATCTGGATATGCTAAGAGGTTTGTTACCCTATTTTCGGTATCTACCGATGCAAATAATTTCATTCCTGCTTTGATTGAAAAATCAAAGAGCGTAAAATTATATGTTGGGTGAATTTTACTTGTAATTATTGAATAGTCTATTTCTGAATTGTCAATAGAATTCCTTTTGAAAGCACCTTTTAATACCTCAAATTTTGTATCGACTGAAAGGTCATTTAAGTCATAACTTATAAAATCTAATGATAAATTAAAAGCAGTTTTTAGGTGCATAAGGAGTTCTTTACTTTGATATGCATCTGAGAAAGAAGATACACTAACTGTCGTATTTTCTACAATAGTATTTTCAAAATCGAATGCTCCAATCAATTGAAAGTAATTGTTTTCTTGTTCGCTGTTAATGGTTTCAATAGCTGTACTTGCTTTTAGGTTTTCAGGAATACCATACCAATTGTATTTGTTTTGGGCAGAATTTAAGGAGACTTTCCAATCAAAATAACGCTCTTGTTGCTTGTAAAAGAGAGCAGTTTTGAAATTAGAGAAGGTGCTCGTTAAAGCAGTATTCTTAATATCTTCATTTGAAGAAATATACCTTGCATAGATGCCCATTTCGTTCTTAAAGCGTGTGTCATAATGCAATGCGGTCTCTACGAATGGGGTAGTGAAGTTTCCAAATCCACCAGCAATATAATTGTCATAAACACGTTCTTTTACTCCCACATCGATTCCTTTTACAACCCCTGTTTTAGGCATAAATGTAGAGGCTACGGGTATGGAGAAAATGGTATATTTAAGTTGTTTCTTTTTACTTTTTTCAGAGAGTTTAATTTCTGGAGTTCTTTGTATTTTATTTGCGTCTGCAATTTTGGGATTGTAGGTTGTAATTACATTTACAACCTCTGTTTTTACAGTATCCTTTAGCGTCTCTTTTTTCTTTTCTTGTGCTTTTAGCCCGAGAAAAGAGAAGAATAATAGTACTAATAAGCTTCCTTTATTCATTAATTTTTCGTTTTTTCTTCAGTAGGAATCTCCTCTTCTTGTTTCACAGAACGATTTATTTTCGCCTCGTTTGCTTTTATTTTGTCGAGTGTTGTTTGTGCTTCAACGATTACATCATCAAACTCTTTAAAGTTTTCAATAATATTCTCCAATACATAAGTGGCTTGATATGCATCTTCTAACCCATCATAATTTTTAGCCATAATAATATAGCTTTTTACGCCCCAATATTTATAGGCTGAATAATCTGCAATTAATTTTTGTACTATTTTATTTGAACTTTCGTATGCTTTTTCTTTGTTCTTAAAAAAGGCATTGTAATACAGTGACTCTGCTTTTAATGCTCCAGTAGCATTTTTAGTTACTTCCGCATAATATGCTTTAGCGGTTTGGAAGTCCTCATTCTTAAAAGCTGATCGAGCAATAATTATTTGGGCATCATTTTTTAATAGTTTGTCTAGCTTTTCTCTCGCCAGTATTTTTTTTGCGTACTCCATTGCCAATCCATAAGATCGAGTTTTATAATAACCTTGCATAAGGTTGCTTTCAGCATACAAAATGTTTGTTGGAGAATTTGCTTCTTGTTCTAGTCGCTTTAACAAAGGGATTGCATTGTCCAGTTCTTTTTTGAAAAGATAGATTTGTGATAGTTTGTTAAGAGACGCTTCGCTAAAGTCACTTTGTGCTTCATTTAAAACCATTGTATAGCTTGGTATTGCTTGATCAAATAGAGCTTGTTTGTAGAGTGTTTCTGCTAAATAAAAATTGGCTTTGAGCGCATGAATTCCTTCCGGAAAACCCGTTGTATATCCTTGCAAGCTAGCAATAATCTTTTCTTGATCTGTAGTGTTCAAGTACTTCTTTTCAGCCGCTGCAAAAGTGGTGTTGTCTAATTCTGAATTGGTAATATTAATGAATTTCAAACCTTTTACCCAGGTTACATAATCGGCAACATTGTCATTGTCTATATAAATGTTTCGGGCATTTGCAACCGCTTCAAATGCTTCAGGTGAGTTTGGAAACAAACGAACAATTTGTTGGTATTTTTCAAGCGCTTTGTCATTTTCACCATCATTGTAATAAAGCAATCCTTGTCGGATGAGTGTTTTTGCAATAAAGATACTCTTATCATGCTTTTCTATAAGACTACTGTACGCAATGTGCGCTTCGGCATTTTTATTTATTTTTGAATAGGTATTTCCTAACTGATACAACGCGTCGTCTTTTAATGAGGACAATTTGTAGGTAGTAATTACTTTGTTCAAAGCAGCTATTTTAGCTTCGTTTTGGTCTGTAAAGCCACAGCTCATTCCGATTTGATATTGCGCATAATCAGCACCTATACCTTTATTGGCGATTACTTTTTGATAAGAAATTATTGCATTTTCATAGGCGCTTGTTGCAAAATAACTATCTCCAAGACGAATGTATGCGTCTTCCAGCACCTCACTTTCGATTGAATTTTGCTTTGTTGTTGCTTCAAAAAATGGAATTGCTTTCGCGTATTTTTTTAGTTTGAAATAATTGTATCCGATGGTATAATTCAACTCCAAAAACTCAGGATCGTTATTGTTCTTTAAGACTGTTTTGAGGCGCATGAAATTTGCAAGAGACTCTTCATGATTTCCTAATTGGTATAGCGCTTCCGCTTCCCAATATCTTGCTCTCAAAGAAATGTTGCTATTACTTGTTTTTTTTGCACTCGTAAAAAAAGGCAAAGCTTCTTTGATTTTTTTAGATCGATACAATTGAATTCCTCTGTAGAGTGAAACCTCCAAATGGAGTTTGTTGTTATTTTTCGATTTATTTTTTGCCAAATACTCCAAAGCACCTAAATAATGTTGTTGATGTAAAAACGAACTGACAATTAAGTTGTTTATTTCATCATAAGCTTTGGATTTTGGATAGGCTTTCAAGTACTCTTGTAAAACCACTGCAACATCTTTAAAGGGGTTGCCCTCCTCATAACTTAGTTTTGCATAGTTCAGGGCAGAGTCCTCCTTTATTTTTAGATCAAAATCCATTTCACTCGCCGCTTTAAATGCACTTAAAGCTTCTGTTTTTTTTTCGCTATTTAAATAACATTCTGCTAAATGATAGTATGCATTTTGTGAAACACTGTTCTTTTCGTCGAGTATTTTATTAAAGTTATTGATGGCATTTTTAAAATCGTTTTGCTTATAATATGCATATCCTAACTGATAAAAATCGGTATTGTTCCATTTCCCTCTTTTCCCTCGATAGGCTTTTAGATACGGAATGGCTTCCTGATACTTCTGTAAATTGAAATAACTCTCACCAATAATTTTAGAGATATTTGGAGATTCTCTTCTATTTGCAGTTGCTAGTAGTTTCAATCCTACGCTAACACATCGATTGAATCGGCCCGCTTTAAAACTAATATCCAAGAGGTAGTATGAAATTTCTGCTTTATAGGAGTCATTGTCAGCAATTTCTCTTAAGGTAGATTCTGCAACGGCATAATCTTCTAACTTATAGGCTAAATATCCGTAATAATAACGTGCATCATTTCCATACTTTCCGTCATTTATAAGCGGCAAGAAACGCTCTTTTGCTAATTTATAATGATTGGTCTTTAAAAGGGCATATCCCATTTTAAAATCCAGTTCTTTTTTGTTTTCTTTTGAGAGTTGTTCTGGAATTACTTTTTGAAACCACTTTAGAGAATATGCGGCTTTTTTATTGGCAAAGTAGTAGTTTCCAACATTAAAATAAGCTTTGTTTTTTTTAACACTTGTTGGATTTTCTGCCACAAATTTTAAAACTTTTTTATCGGCATCTGTTTTATTTAGTTTTATCGCACACATTGCTTCATAGTAGGAAGCATCGCTTTTTACGACAGTGTTGTTTGCTGCAGTCTTTGCAACGGCACCAAATATTTTTAGAGCAGGAGCATATGCTTTGCTGTTGTATAATTTTAGAGCATCATTAAAATCCGTCAAAATACTTGCATCAACAAAAGATTGTTGTGCAAATGTTGGCGTATATGTCAGAAAAAAAAGGGAGCAAGTTAAAAAGAACCTACTTAAAAAAAGCTTCATAGATTTGTTTGTGTTTCTTTAATTTGATAACGGACTTTTTTTAAATTTGTTTGATAAAAGTCTTAAAAAATATTCTAACATTAATCAAAAGTAAGAATAGTTTGCAATTTTTAGTTAAAAATAGAAAGAAACTTATAAGTTTGTAAAAACTACATAGTTGTATGGAAAATGCTGTTTTGCATCTAGAAAATGCAGATATTTATCAAAGAGAGAACTTGGTCTTGTCTAAAGTGAATTTAACTTTAGAGAAAGGGACTTTTTATTACCTAATTGGAAAAACAGGAAGTGGGAAAAGTAGTTTAATGAAAACGCTTTATGGCGATTTGAAATTACAAAGCGGCATCGGAACCATTGCAGACTTTGATTTAAAAAAATTAAAAGAAAAAGAAATCCCTTTTTTAAGAAGAAAAATAGGCATTGTTTTTCAAGATTTTAAATTATTAAGTGATCGAACTGTTTTCGAAAATTTAGAATTTGTGTTGAAAGCTACTGGTTGGAAAGACAAAACAGCGATGAAAGATAAAATCACTGAAGTTTTAGAAAAAGTAGGCATTCAAAATAAGTATTACAAAAGACCTCATGAACTTTCTGGTGGAGAACAACAACGTGTTGCTATTGCGCGCGCTTTATTAAATGACCCAGAATTGATTTTGGCAGATGAACCTACCGGGAATTTAGATCCAAAAACATCTTTAGAGGTTATGGAATTACTCAATCAGATACATCAAAGCGGAAAAACTATTTTAATGGCCACCCATGATTATCAGTTGATCGTTAAATTTAAACAGAAAACAATTAAATGTGAAGGAGGTCAATTGTTTGAAGTTGCACAACAAGTTATTGTATAATGCTATCCGTACTTATTCCAACATATAACTACAATGCTTTTGAGCTCGTAAATGAGCTTCATAAACAATTGCTGAAATCGGAGGTGCTGTTTGAAATTATTTGCATTGATGACGGATCAAAGTCCACTTTAAATCAACAAAACGAAAAAATAAACGACCTACCAAATGCACGATTTAATGCGTTAAAAAACAATATTGGGAGGAGCGCAATTCGAAATTATTTATCAGAAGAAGCGACTTATAGCTGGTTGTTGTTTTTAGATAGTGATGTTTTACCAGCAAGCCCGTTGTTTATTCCTAATTATTTAAATCAGATTCAACATAAAACAGGAGCTGTTTTTTGCGGGGGAATTCGCTATTTAGCATCCGATGAAAATAAAAAACTATTGCGGTATAAATACGGTATTAAGTTTGAAGAAATTAACTTGGACAAGCGAAAAAAACGACCGTATAAGTTTTTTTTTACCGCTAATTTTTTAATTGATAAAGCGCTCTTTCATAAGATTCGATTTGAAGAGAAGCTTGTAAAATATGGACGAGAAGATTTGTTGTTTTCACTGACATTAAAAGCAGAGAATTTTCCCATTATTCATCTCGAAAATGAAGTATATCACCTCGGTATAGATGCCGATGCCGCATTTGTATCTAAAACCAAACAAGCAATGGAAAATATTGCTTTTTTAGCAGATACTAATCTGATTTTACCCAAAGAAGGGAATTTATTAAAGACGGTGTATTATTTGTCTCTGTTTGGTATTTCTTATACAGTCGGGAAACTAACCCATTTCTTTGAGAAAAAGGCAATAAAAAACGCCTCAATTTTTTATTTAAATTGTTTCAAAGTCAGTTATTTATGTTCTTTAAAAAAAGCGTTATAAATGAAAAGAGCAGCAATCTCAAAATTGATTTATCAAAATATAAAAGACCATCAATTGCAGTTGAAGAAGCAATTCTTGGCCAGTAAAAATAAAATAGGGTTTTTTTATTTAGATGCGCTTTTGCCCGAAGAAATTGCTTTAGAAATTTATAATAAGTTTCCTGATTTAGAACGAACTGTAGCGCGAAAGAGTTTGAGAGAACGAAAGTTTACAGCTTATCAAATGAATACTTATGATTCCCTTTTAGAAGAAGTGGTATTTGCCTTTCAAGATAAAAAAGTAGTGCAACTCGTTTCAGAAATTTGCGGAATTAAAGAGTTGCTTCCCGATCCGAATTTATATGCTGGAGGCGTTTCGTTAATGACAAAAGACAGTTTTTTAAGTCCACATTTAGACAATTCTCATGATAAAAATCGAGAAAATTGGCGGGTTTTAAACCTTCTTTATTACGTAACACCAGATTGGGAGCTTGCAAATGGCGGAAACTTAGAAATATGGCCCAAAGGATTGCAACAAGCGCAAATTACAATAGAAAGTAGATTCAATCGATTGGTGGTCATGGCAACACATCAAAATTCGTGGCACTCTGTGAGTAAAATTGTTGAAAACAAAGTAAGGTGTTGCGTGTCCAATTATTATTTTTCTAAAGAACCTTTGTTACCAACAGATACTTTTCATGTGACCACTTTTAGAGGTTGGCCAAAAGAAAAATTAAAAGACGTTCTTTTACAAATTGATAATAAAATTCGATCCAGTGTGCGTTTTTTATTCAAAAAAGGCGTTCGAGAAAATCCCCACCAATACAAAAAATAGTTAGTGTAGCTTTTCAAAAATAGCAAGTAAGTCTTGCTCTTGATGCTCCCAAATTAAATCATTTTTGGCCGCTTTTAACGCAACAGAGAAATTTTTCTCTAGGAGTTTTTCAATCTGTTTTGCTAACATTTTTGGAGTATTATCGGCAACTATTTCACCCACTTTATAGGCGGTTACAATTTTCTTCATTTCTGGCAAGTCAGCAACTAAAACTGGTATTTCAGCCTGTATATAATCAAATATTTTATTGGGCAAGGCATATCGGTAATTTAATCCAAGATCTTCTTCTAAACTGATTCCAAGATCCGCCAATGGGGTTATTGAATGCAATTTTTGAGGTGAAACCTGTCCCAATAGCTTTATTTTATTTGCTAAGTTTTTCTTTAGAATCAAGGTTTCTAATTCATTGAATATGTCTCCTGTTCCGATAATCACGAAGATGCAATTAGGAAGAAACGCCATGCTGTCAATCATTAGTTCCAACCCCCTCCCTATGTTTACTGCACCCTGATAGAGGATGACTTTTTTCCCCGAAGTATCAAATAAGAACTCGCCGATATGATTACTGTTTTTATATACTGGAAGATTGCGGATTACATTAAATTTCGTGGTATATTTTTTTGCATAATGCACTGCAATACTATCGCAAACAGTGTAGGCGTTTTTTAAATTGGGAACGATCCAGTTTTCCAAAAGCGTCCATATTTTCTTCACAAAAGGACGATGTACCAATTCAGGAATTTCCGAAAATAATTCATGACTGTCAAAGACCACTTTTTTTCTTTGCAGTTTTCCAACCAAATAATTGGGCATTAGCGTATCTAAATCATTGGCCAATAAAATTGTTTTCTTGGAGAGTAAGAGGAAAAAAAACAAACGAAGATTGAATTCAGCATAAAATAAAACCCCGTTTTGAAAAAGTAGTTTGATTCTTTTTGTTGTGTAATTACGGTGAAATGGTTTGCTGTTTTTGGTTCTTTTTCCAATCAATAAAACCTCATAGCCTCCATTGTAAAGCGTGTTGCATACCTTGTCTACACGTTGGTCTGTAGTGAGGTCGTTGGTTACAGAAACTATAATTTTTTTCAATATGGGTTGTTTCCTGCAATATAAAGACAATAAATCATTTTAGGAAAAAAATTAAAAAAGTTATCGTATTTTTAACGTGTTGAAAGTCTTTAAATTTTTCTGTTCTCTATTCAAAAATGAACAAGTGTTTTCAAAAAAAAACGCAAAGAATCCGATACTATAAAAAATGAAGAAAATACTTTTTTTGATCTCGTTACTATTGTTCTCCTGTTCAGAGGAACCAGAATTGCTTTTTACTACTCCTGGAGAATTGACAACCTTCGCCTTTAAAAAATCGATTAACCCAAATTTAACATCCGATTTGGTGTTGAATTTTGACGGTGTGGATACCTTCACAGGATCTTTGAATTACCGAACAGCCATCGAAAATTTAGTAGCTACTTTTGAAACTGTAGGAGGAACGGTGACCGTTCAAAACGTTCCGCAAATAAGTGGAGAAACCGAAAACGACTTCAATCAAGTTGTTACTTACACCGTTTTAAATTCTGACGGCACCAACCCAAGGAATTATTATATAGACATTACCTACTTTACGGGATTGCCGGTCATTTCAATTCAAACCAATGGAGTTTCAATCGATTCCAAAGAGAATTATGTAGTAGGAACGGTAAGCATACAAGGGGCTCGAGAATTTGAAAACCTTGAAGAACAAGCAATGAGTATCCGAGGAAGAGGAAATTCTACTTGGTTTGGTCCGCCTAAAAAACCCTATCAATTAAAATTTAGTGATAAAACAGCCATTTTAGGCATGCCCAAAGATAAAAGATGGGTTTTCTTAGCGGAGTATTCAGACAAGTCGCTTTTAAGAAATAAAATTTCTTTGGAATTGGGCGCTATGAGTGTGCTTGAATATACACCAAAGGGTGAATTTTCTGAAGTATTCATAAACGACGAATACAACGGAACCTATCTCGTTGTCCAAAAAGTAGAAGTGAAGAGCAATCGCCTCGATTTGCCCGACAATGGATATTTAGTGGAGATCGATCAATACTATCGCTTAGGAGCTGACGATGTGTTTTTTCAACCGACAATTTTTACACAAAATTATTCAGAAAACGTTTTTGCAGTAAAAGCACCCGCTTTAGATTTTGGCAGTCCAGAACTTGCTTTGATTGAGGAACACATCAATGTTTTTGAGGCCGTCTTGTTTGGAGACGATTTTAAAAACCCAACAACAGGCTATCGAGCATACATTGATTTGCCTAGTTTTGTAGACTGGTACCTCATCCAAGAAATCGCAAAAAGTGTAGATGCCAAATGGTATTCTAGCATCTATTTTAACTATCTGCCCGGCGAAAAAATTAAAATGGGTCCATTGTGGGATTTTGATCTTTCATATGGCAATGTAGATTATGCAGACTCTAGGTATTCCGAAGGTTTTTGGATCAAAGACAATCCTTGGTATGCACGTTTATTTCAAGACCCATATTTCGAAAACTTGGTCAAAGAACGCTTTCTGTATTTTTATAACAATACTGATCTTCTTTTAAGCAACCTAGACAGTCATGAAAATTATCTGGTCTTAGCCCAAGAAAAAAACTATCAAAAATGGCAAACTCTTGGCACCTATGTTTGGCCAAACCCTGTTTTTTTCGATACCCATGCTGAGGAGGTTACCCACTTGAAATCGTGGATTTCCAATCGGATGAGTTGGCTGTATGGTCAGTTTAATTAGACCTTCCTACGTGAATTTAAAACCAAACTTCAACCCAACAAATACGTTCTGCTTTTTAAACTTGAAGCAAAGACAATCTCATAAAACTACTCGATGAAAAAAATAATCTTATTGCTTTTAATTTTAGGTGTCAATTTTAAAAGTCATGCCCAAATAAACCCAGACAATATTGAAATTATAAGAGATGCCTATGGCGTTCCTCATATCTATGCAGCAACCGACGTTGAGGTTGCTTATGGTTTTGCATGGGCGCAGGCAGAAGATCATTTTAAACTGCTACAAGAAGCCTATATTGCCGGCAATGGAATGTTAAGCAAACACATTGGTTTAAAAGGAGCAGGCGCCGATTTCTTAGTACAGCTTATCCAAGCAGAAAAAACGGTTGACGATCAATACCATACCCTCGATAAAAAATTCATTGCTTTGCTAGAAGGGTTTACCCAAGGACTCAATGCCTTTGCCAACAAACACCCAAAAGAAGTCCTTCAAAAAGCACTTTTTCCCCTCACACCTAAAAAGCTTTTACGCTATACCCAATTGCAATTATTCATTTCCAATGGTGCAGATAAATTGGTAAAAGGGATTGTAAATAATGAATTGTCATGGCCTTATGAGATTGAGCAAGATACCAAAGGATCCAATTTATTGGCCATTAGTAGGAGCAGAACCCAATCCAACGAAACCTTTTTAGCTATCAACACGCACCAACCTTTAGAAGGCCCTACCTCTTGGTATGAAGCCCATTTAGTCAGTGAAGAGGGAACCAATATTATTGGAGCTACCTTTCCAGGATCCCCGTGTGTTTTAACAGGCGCCAATGCGTTTTTAGGTTGGACACACACCGTTAATTATCCTGATAAAGCAGACGTGTATGCTTTGGAAATGCATCCCAGTAAAAAAGACGTGTATTTGGTAGATGCCGAAGAACATCGTTTAGAAAAGTACAAAGCAAGGGTACATTTTAAATTTTTGGGAATGCGAATTCCGGTGAAGAAAACCTTTTATAAAAGTATCTACGGACCTACATTGAAAAACAAAACAGGTGTCTATGCAGTGCGAACTCCAAGTACAACCAACATCAATGCCATTGAGCAATGGTGGAAAATGAACAAGGCGAAAAATTTCACTGAGTTTTATAAGGCATTAGAAATGAAAGCACTCCCGGGCTATAATATTGGGTATGCCGACAGAAACGATACCATTTTTTATATTTCGAATGGTAAAATTCCGATTCGAGCTGAAGGATATGATTGGACGGATGTTGTTCCTGGAAACACACGCGCTACGCTTTGGGATACCTATTACGATATTAAAGATTTGCCACAAGTGGTACGGCCAAAATCTGGATTTGTTTACAATGCCAATCATACTCCATTTAAATCCTCAGGAAAAGCTGACAATCCGAAGCCAGAAAATTTTGCAAAAGCAATGAATTTTGAAACCTACGACAACAATCGTTCTACACGCCTGTTGCAATTGCTCGAAGCAGAAGAACATATCGATTATGAGCGTTTCAAACGCATTAAATACGACCATCAATTGCCCACTCCGTTGCAGTACAATTATATGGATTTGAATCCCTTGTTTACTATGAAACCGGAAGATTATCCAGCAGTAAGTGTGTTGTTGTCAGATATTAAAAATTGGGATAGAATTACCAATCCAACATCTTATGGAGCAGGCGCCTATGCGGTTTTGTATTACCAACTCAGACCTTTTTACGATGCTTTGGGTGCAGATAGCACCTTTACCCATGCCGCATTGTTCAGCGCATTGAAAAAAACAAAGGCCTATCTCAAAAAACATTTTAAGAAAGAACGCATTCAATTAGGGGAATTTCAGCAATTGGTAAGAGGCGATAAGGCCCTTCCTATTTTTGGTTTGCCAGATGTGGTGACTGCCATGCGAGGCGTCCCATATAAAGACGGACGTATGAAAATAACCCACGGAGAATCCTATATCGGAATGGTGCGTTTTACGCCTAACAAAACCTACTACGAATCGGTAATTTCTTTCGGAAATAGTCGCAGACCTGAAAGCCCACATTATACCGATCAGATGGATTTGTATGCCAAGTTTAAAACAAAAACCATGTCGTTTGAGCGTGCCGAAGTTGTAAAAACTGCCATTAAAACCTATGCGCCAAAATAGCACCTGTTACAATTTACACACCTTCAATACCTATTTAAAAAGAATAATTATTTATGAAACACATTGCTGCTCCTTTTACATTGCCCAACGGATCCGTCTTAAAAAATAGAATTGCAAAGTCTGCAATGAGTGAAAATTTTGGAACCCGAAAACACGCTCCTAGTAAGGGGTTGATACATGCATATCGGGTTTGGGCAAAAGGAAACCCAGGCTTGCTTATTACTGGAAATATAATGGTAGATTCCATGGCATTGGGGGAAGCCCGCAATGTGGTTGTAGAAGATTACAAAGATTTTGAGCTGTTAAAACAATGGGCAAAATCTGTAGAAGGAACCGGAGTACATCTTTGGCCTCAAATAAACCATCCAGGAAGACAGGCCTTTGCAGCCATTAACAGAGAAATCGTAGCACCTTCTGCTGTACCCCTTAAAATGGGCGGTGCTTCTAAAATGTTTAAAATGCCTACAGCTTTGACGGAAGAAGCGATTTGGGACATTATCAAACGTTTTGGAACCACGGCAAGAATCATGAAAGAAGCGGGGTTTACAGGCTGTCAAATTCATGGTGCTCATGGGTATTTGGTCAGTCAATTTTTATCACCCAACAGCAACATCCGAACTGATCAATGGGGAGGATCTTTGGCCAACAGAGCGCGCTTTGTTTTAGAAATTTACCGAGAAATTCGCCGTCAAGTAGGCGCTGCCTATCCCATAGGCATTAAGATTAATTCTGCAGATTTTCAGCGAGGAGGTTTTACCGAAGAAGCATCGATGGAAGTCGTTCGTATTCTCGGAAATGAAGGCATTGATCTGATTGAAATTTCTGGAGGCACCTATGAAAAACCTGCCATGATTACTGGAGATCGAAAGAAAAGCACCGTTGAACGCGAAGCGTATTTTTTAAGCTATATTGAGAAAGCACGAAAGCTTACAAAAACGCCTTTGCTCTTAACAGGAGGATTTCGTTCGGTTGCTATTATGGACAAAGCTTTGGAGGAAGGAAATCTTGATGTGGTTGGTTTGGCCAGACCCTTTTGTTTGTACCCTAATTTGGCAAATCAAATTTTTGATGGGTCTGTAAAACGTTTCGAAGCACCAATTCCGAGCATTGGAATCAAATTTCTCGACCAATTGGGGGGCGTAGAACTTCCTTGGTACGAACTTCAAATTCAACGTCTTGGAAAAGGAAAATCGCCCAAAAAAAACCTGCCGGGCATCTTGGCCTTTTGGTTCAGTTTGAAGAGTTTGTTTTTTAAATCTTTTTGGAAGAATTAACGACTCACTTATTTTTTAGGTACTCACGATATTTAAAGACGCAAAAACCCACAGCCTTAAAAAGTTGTGGGTTATTACTTTGTGGAGACGCCGAGAATCGAACTCGGGTCCAAACAAGCAGCAAAAAAGCTTTCTACATATATAGTTCTTACTTGGTTGTCGGCCTAAAACTGATTAAGAACAATCCATTTTAAACGTATCTTTTTCAATTTCAAAAACTTGCCAAAGCATCAAGTTTCCTATGTTTACTTTTTCGATGCCCAAAAGTGAAACGCCGTAAACCAAGGCTTTTCGTGGACATAAAGCTTTCCCGCCTTGCGGGACTAGGCCAATCCTACTATGATTCGGATTAAGCAGCTAAAGCGTAGTTATCTTCGCCGGTTAAATAGTTGAAATGAGTTTTACAAGAATGATTTCAGTCCTTGATATGCTTACAAATTTACAGAACTTGCTGTCAAAACCAGTCGTCCCCAGTTTTTTTTAATTCATTTACAAAAGTATAAAAAATCTAGTTGCCCATCTTTATAAAATCCAATATCTTCGAACAAATATTACAGCACAGAAAATGACAAAGTTTGGAATTATTAAAGAACGTAAAAACCCGCCAGATAGGAGGGTTGTATTCTCACCAGAAAAGCTATCCCAATTCAAAAAGAAGTTTACAGGTGCTTCAATAAAAGTAGAAGCTTCGCCCATTAGAGTTTTTACAGACGCAGCTTATCAAAAAGAAGGTATTGAAGTGTCTCCCAATATGTCGGACTGTGATGTACTTATTGGGGTAAAAGAAGTGCCAATAGAAGCCTTACTTCCCAATAAAAAATATTTTTTCTTTAGTCATACTATTAAAAAACAACCCTATAATAGAAAATTATTACAGGCTGTTATCGATAAAAACATCACACTCTACGACCACGAAGTAATTGTAAAAGAAAACGGAATGCGTTTAATTGGGTTTGGACGGTATGCAGGTATCGTAGGCGCATACAACGGTTTTAGAGCGATTGGCTTAAAAAAAGACACCTTTCTGTTGCCCAAGGCAGCAACCTTAGGCAGTCAGCAAGAATTGATTGATCAGCTAAAGAACATTCAACTACCAAATATTAAAATAGCGCTTACTGGAAATGGAAAAGTAGCCAGAGGCGCCAAAGAAATGTTAGATGCAATGCAAATTGAACAAGTAGCTGTTACAGCCTATTTGACCCAAACATTTACAAAGCCAGTGTATTGCATGATTGATGTGTTGGATTACAACAAACGCACCGATGGGCAAGTACTTAATAATAGCGACTTTTACAACCATCCAGAAAAATACGAAGCCAATTTTATGCGCTTTGCAAAAGTAACCGACTATTTTATTGCGGGGCATTTCTTCGGAGAGGGTTCGCCTTATTTATTTACAAGAGAAGATGCAAAAAAACAAGACTTTAAGATTCAATACATAGCAGACATTTCATGTGATATAGACGGTCCAGTAGCCGCTACGATAAGACCTTCTACCATTGCAGATCCAATCTATGGATACGACCCAAGTACCGAAAAAGAAGTAGATTTTAAAGCTGACAATGCCATTGTGGTCATGGCGGTAGACAATTTGCCTTGTGAGTTGCCAAAAGACGCCAGCGAAGGGTTTGGAGAATTGTTTTTAGAACACGTGATTCCTGCTTTCTTTAACAACGATAAAGACGGCGTTTTGGCGCGTGCAAAAATGACAGAAAATGGAAAATTAACACCTCGATTTTCTTATTTACAAGATTATCTTGACGGAAAAGAATAAATGATTCAAGACCTACAATTTCTCATCGATTTGGCAAAAATGAAAATGCCTTTTGGAAAATACAAAGGGACTTTTCTCATTGATTTGCCAGAGCATTATATCGTTTGGTATAGGACTAAGGGGTTTCCTGCAGGTAAATTGGGCAAGCAAATGGGCTTGGTGTACGAGCTGCAATTGAATGGACTCGAAAACTTAGTAAAAGAAATTCAGCGGAGGTATTAGTTAATTGTCGTAATGCCATAGGCCATATGTGCAATTCCTAAAATTGAAATCGCAGAAGACCAATAGCCTGGAATAAAATAGCACAAGCCTCCCAGAGCAATCGCCAATCCAGAAAGAATGAATCGTTTCTTTCGATAATGATCTCTTAAAAGATAGAGGAGAAGGCCATAGGTAACTAAAAAAGCAGGCGTTATCAAATCAATCAGCCCAGCATTCATCAAAAAAATAAGCATAGCTGCTAAGAAAGCAATCAGAAACAAATATCTAAAAGCCATTTTTTTTGTTTTGGCATTCCACAATTTAAATTGATGTCTTTTGGCAACGCGTCTTCCTGCAAAAACAAGTGCAAGAGAACTGAATACAAATACTAAAAACAAGATTCCTAGCACAGTAAATTCAATAATTTCTGCCGAAAACATGCCAGTAAGGTGGTTGTCAATTAAAAACCCATCTAAAATACTTTTGATGAGGTAAGCACCACAAAAAAGATAAAAACCAATAAGAATACTCGTAACCCCTTTTAAAATAAGGTTTACTTCGTGATTGTCGTGTAAATAAGTGTTTTTAGGCATGGGGATTGTTAATACGTGCTAAGATACAAATTTTAAGCACTTTATTTCATGTCCTAAAATAGCAAAAAAAAACCTTAAAAATTGTTAATGGTTTTTCGAATGGCCACTAAGTTGGTTAAGAGTCCCTCTAAGTTGTCTAAGTGCAACATGTTGGCACCGTCACTTTTTGCATTTGCAGGGTCGAAATGTGTTTCAATAAATAAGCCGTCAACATTATTTACAATTCCCGCTCGAGCAATTGTTTCAATCATTTCTGGTCGTCCACCCGTAACACCTGCCGCTTGATTGGGTTGTTGTAAAGAATGGGTAACATCTAGGATGGTAGGGGCAAATGCACGCATTTCTGGAATGCCTCTAAAATCAACAATCATATCTTGATAGCCAAACATAGTTCCTCTGTCTGTAATCCAAGCTTTGTCAGAACCCGCATCTTTTACCTTTTGAACGGCATGCTTCATGGCATCTGGACTCATAAATTGCCCTTTTTTTAAGTTGACAACTTTTCCTGTTTTTGCAGCCGCAACCACTAAGTCTGTTTGACGAACTAAAAAGGCAGGAATTTGTAAAACATCTACATACTGAGCCGCTTTTGCAGCATCCGATGCTTCGTGAATATCCGTTACTGTTGGAACGTTGAAAGTTTCAGAAACTTTGCGTAAAATTTTTAACGCTTTTTCATCACCAATTCCAGTAAAACTATCAATTCTACTTCGGTTGGCTTTTTTAAAACTCCCTTTAAAAATATATGGGATCTTTAATTTATCTGTAATTGCCACTACTTTTTCAGCAATTCTTAATGCCATTTCTTCACTCTCAATAGCACAAGGGCCAGACAGTAAAAAGAAATTATTTGCGTCTGTATGTTTAATATTTGGAATTTCAGATAAAATCATTTGTCGATATTTTGTGCAAAAATACGAAATTAAATTAGCTATATTTATCCTTTTAAAATCAAATATAAATGAAAAATATATCCCCTATTATTTTAGTATTACTGATTGCAATATCATGTAAGAAACATCCAACAACGATTAAAAATGAAACTGCTTTAAAGGTTTTTGAGATAGATTCAAATACCGTCAGGAAACACTTGTATACCTTGGCTTCAGACGAGATGGAAGGGAGAGGTACAGGAACTCGTGGAATTGAAAAAGCAGCGGTATATATCGAAAATGAATTCAAACGAATCGGCCTTGCTACCTTTCAAGATTTAGAAACCTACAGGCAAACTTTTACTTTTGAGAATCGAAGGACTCAAAAAAAGATTACCGCAAGTAATATTATTGGTGTTTTAGAAGGAAAAAGCAAGAAGGACGAATTTGTGGTGGTATCGGCACATTTTGACCATTTAGGCATTCGGAAAACAACTGGGCAATTAGATTCTATCTACAATGGTGCCAATGACAATGCTTCTGGGGTGACTGGAGTTTTAACCTTGGCCGAATATTTTAAAAACAAAGGGACCAATGAGCGAACCATCGTTTTTGTGGCCTTTACAGGAGAAGAAATGGGATTGAAAGGATCTACACATTTTGGAAAAGGAATCGTGGCCAGCAAGTTTGTGGCAGGAATCAATTTAGAAATGATTGGAAAAACGCCGAGTTTTGGACCCAATACCGCTTGGTTAACCGGTTTTGAACGTTCTGACTTCGGGAAAATTATTCAACAAAACTTGGAAGGAACCGGCTATCAGTTATTTCCAGATCCCTACAAAAAGTTTAATTTATTTTTTAGATCTGACAATGCTTCGTTGGCAAGATTGGGAGTGCCGTCCCATACGTTTTCAACAACACCTATCGATGTAGATAAAGATTATCATCAAGCATCCGACGAAGCAGCAACTTTAAACATGACCGTAATTACCCAAACAATACAAGCAGTTGCAAAGGGAACAGAAAGTATAATTAATGGTTCAGACACGCCAACAAGAGTTGTTCTAGAAGAAAATAAATCCACAAAAATGCGCGCTAACTAAATTTCTAGAAGCGAAAAAGAATACCGCTATTTTTTTAGAGTTTCCTATTAAAGTCAAACCATATTGTACAAAGCTTTTGTATTTTTACCTTTTTAAAAATATTGTTCATGAACCTACATTTTATTGCTATTGGCGGAAGCGCAATGCACAACCTCGCTATTGCACTGCACTTAAAAGGAGATCAAATTTCTGGAAGTGATGATGCAATTCATGATCCATCCAAATCTCGCTTAGCTAAATACGGTTTATTGCCCGAAGCATTTGGTTGGTTTCCAGAAAAAATACATACAGGTATTGATGCAATCATTTTAGGAATGCATGCTAAAAAAGACAATTTAGAATTGTTAAAAGCACAAGAATTAGGATTGAAGATCTATTCCTATCCAGAGTTTTTATACGAACAATCTAAAAATAAAACCCGAGTAGTTATTGGAGGTTCCCATGGAAAAACAACCATTACTTCGATGATTTTACATGTCTTAAATTATCATGAAAGAGCAGTCGATTATATGGTGGGGGCACAACTAGATGGCTTTGAAACCATGGTGCACTTAACAGCAGAAAATGATTTCATTGTTTTAGAAGGCGATGAGTACTTGAGCTCACCCATCGATAGACGCCCAAAATTTCATTTATACAAACCGAATATTGCTTTGTTAAGTGGAATTGCCTGGGATCATATCAATGTTTTTCCAACTTTTGAAAACTATGTGTCCCAGTTTAAAATATTTACAGACGCTATGGTACACGGTGGTATTATGGTTTATAACGAAGAAGATGCTACCGTAAAAGAGGTTGTGGAATCTTCCGAAAATCATATTCAAAAATATCCCTATCAAACCCCCAAGCACTTTATCGATAATGGTGTTACCTATTTAGAAACCTCTGAAGGAGATTTGCCTTTAGAAGTGTTTGGTACCCACAATTTACAGAACTTGGCAGGAGCAAAATGGATTTGCCAACACATGGGCATTGATGAAGATGATTTTTATGAAGCAATTGCAAGTTTTTCTGGGGCAAGCAAACGTTTAGAGAAAATTGCAGAAAACGATACGAGCGTAATTTTTAAAGATTTTGCACACTCACCCTCTAAAGTAGCAGCAACCACCAAGGCTGTTAAAAAACAATACGAGAACAGCAATGTGTTAGCCTGCCTAGAATTGCATACCTATTCGAGTTTAAATGCTGTTTTTTTGGAAGAATATAAAGGAGCTTTGGACGCAGCAGATAAAGCGGTTGTTTTTTATTCCCCGGATGCCGTAAAAATAAAGCAATTAGAAGCAGTAACTTCAGCACAAATTGCAAAAGCATTTCAACGAGAGGATTTGATTATTTATACAAATCCGCAAGAATTTAAAGCGTTTTTATTTGCTGAAAACCTAAAAAATACAGCACTTGTATTCATGAGTTCGGGCAATTATGGTGGACTAAATTTGGAAGAAGTTAAACACCTGGTTTCGTAGGTAATCTTTCAAAAATACAACGCTAAAATATTTTTTATCCAAAGTAGATACTGAAAAAATTTTCTACAAAAAACAAGTTCTCTTTATCCGTCATTATTGAAGACTTTAGAAACTGTTTTAATCATTTCATCATTCTTAGAATAGGTCAATTGGTAGCATTTTAAAGAAGCAAACCAATCTAAGAATACCTGTGTATTTTATTCTTTTGGTGAAATCCAAGAATCTGGAATCAACTGAGAAAAAGCTGTTATATAACTTTATTTTTCTGAACGAATTTCCAACTTTCATTTTCTGTTTGGATATTTTGAGCACCAAAAGAAAGTATTTGCTGTTAAAAGAACTCCTTGAGGCTGTCAATGGTTTGAGAATTAGTTTTTTCTCCAAAAAAATGGAGTAAATAAAATCAATACCGTAAACAATTCTAAACGACCAATCAACATTAAAAAGGAGCAAAACCATTTTGCTGCACTCGATAAATGTGTAAAATTATCTACTGGGCTTACAGAGCCAATTGCTGGGCCAATATTCCCTAATGAGGAGGCCGCTGCACCCAATGCAGATGTAAAATCCAAGCCTAGAAGAGTTAATGTTACAGAGGCCATTATAAAGATGAGCATATAGATGATAAAGAATGAAATAATATTAAATACAATTGTATGGCTAACGGCTCTACCGTCATATCTTACCGGAATAATTGCATTGGGATGAAGTGCTTTTTTAAATTCTAGAAAACTATTTTTGAGCATTACAATATGTCGCATCACCTTAATTCCTCCACTCGTAGAACCAGCAGATCCACCAGAGAAAAACAATGCAAAAAAGATTCCTGTGGCAAAGAAACTCCACATGGTAAAATCTGCAGAGACAAAACCAGTTGTAGTTACTATAGAGGTTACTTGAAAAAGCGCATGTCTTATGGCACTTTCATTTTCTCCAAATATAGCTGGATGTTGAATTGTTGTTTGTAAGTTTGGATCTTGAAAAAACAGAATTATTATTGCAATAGTTGCAGAAATTCCAATAATACCAAATAAGTAATATTTAAACTCTTCACTTTGAAATACTTTTTGAATTTTTCCTTTCAAGGCAAAATAGGTTAGTACAAAATTTGTACCTGCAACTAGCATGAAAAAGATGACAATATATTGTACAAAAGGCAAATGATTATAGTATGCCATACTGTTGTTTTTAGTGGAAAAACCACCCGTGCTAACAGTAGACATGGCATGGTTTATTGCGTCAAACCAAGTCATTCCTGCAACCTTAAGCAATAAGAACTCAACAAAAGTTAACAGCACATAAATGAAGTACAATCGTTTTGCAGTATCTGTAATTCGTGGATGTAATTTATCTGCTGATGGTCCTGGCGCTTCCGCCATAAACAATTGCATCCCTCCAATTCCTAGGAGTGGTAAAATGGCAATAGTTAAAACAATAATCCCCATTCCTCCAATCCAATGAGTTGCACTTCTCCAGAATAAAATTCCTTTTGGCATGGATTCAATATCTGTTAAGATTGAAGATCCGGTGGTAGAATATCCAGAGATGGTTTCAAAAAAGGCATTGGTAATATTGGGGATGGCCCCAGATAAAAGATAGGGTAGCATTCCTGTGATGGAGAGCGTTAGCCAACCCAAAGTAACAATTAAGTAGCCTTCCTTTTTTTGAATGGTGGTATTTTTTGGTTTGTTAGTGAAGTAGAGTAAGCCACCCAGTATCACCGTAATAATTCCAGAATTCAAAATTCCCCACATTTCAGCTTCGCCTTGAAAGTAACTAAAAGGAAAAGCAATAAACATAAACAACCCATTTAAAACAGCAGTAATGCCTAGAAAACGGTAAATTATTTTTGTGTTTATATTTTTCATCTTAATTAAAAAGACCTTCTACGGTGCTAATGGCTTCGGGTAAACAGAAGACGATTACTTTGTCTCCATCTTGAATTTGCATGTCTCCAAAAGACATCATTGCGTTTCCGTCTCTAATAATTCCTCCAAAGACAGCTTCTCTTGGAAAGCGTAAATCTTTAATAGGCGCTTTTGTTATTTTTGCATTGGGTTGTACTTCAAATTCAAAAACTTCGGCGTCAATATTGTGTAAATTAGCCAATGCCAAGATTTCTCCTTTTCGAATGTGTCTAAAAATATTGCTCGCTGCGATTAGTTTTTTATTGATGAGAGATTCAATTCCAATAGTTTGAGAGATGTCTATATAATCCATGTTCTCTACTAAAGCAATTGTTTTTTTAACTCCCTTCGATTTTGCAACTAAACAAGACATGATGTTGGTTTCTGAATTGCCTGTAACAGCAATAAAGGCATCCATTTCTCGAATGTTTTCTTCTTCTAAAAGTTCTAAATCTCTACCATCCCCATTAATAACTAATGTATTGCCTAATTCTTCTGCTAAAGCGGCTGCTTTCTCTCTATTTTTTTCAACCAACGTTACTTTAAAGTTGTCTTCACAAAGGTTTCTAGCAGTTTTTTCACCAATACTACTACCGCCTAAAATCATCACATTTTTTATGTTCAAATGTTTTTTTCCAATAATTGGATATAATTTTTTGATGCTATAGTTTGGTACAGAAAAATAAACTTGATCGTCTACCTCATACTTCGTATCTCCACGTGGAATGATCGTTTGAGAAACCCCCTCTCTTTTAATGGCAATCGTAATAAAATCGACATCAGAGAATTTCTTTTTTGCTTCTTTTACGGTTAAATCAACAATCGGCGATTTGAAAGTAAGGGTCGTACCCATTACATTAAATAACCCATTTTCAAAAGCAACAGTTTCGTTAAAGGAAGATTGATTTAGTTGCATCTTAATTTCGTCTGCAGCCAATTCTTGCGGAGAGATCATGAAATCCACTCCAAAGTCTTTGAAATTAATTTCAGTGGTATTTAAAAACTCAGTACTATCTATTCGTGCAATTGTTTTTTGAACACCTAAAGATTTTCCAATCACACAAATCGTAAAATTTGTGTTGGGGCTATCTGTGACTGCAATTAGTAAATCTGCAGAATCAATGCCAATCTCTTTTAATAATTGAATAGAAGTGGCATCACCCTTTTTGGTAATCACGTCTAAATGATTATTCAAGTAGTTTAACTTCTCGGAGTCAAAATCTATAATATACGTATCCTGAGATTCGTAGGAAAGGAGTTTAGCTAAGTGAAAACCTACATCTCCGGCACCAGCTATAATAATTTTCATATTTAAAATATAGAAATAGACCGCTAATATAAAAAAGAGTTCGCCAGAAAACGTAAAAAAAACTGTTTTTAAGTGTTTTTAGCTATTTTTTATACTTTTAGTTAAAAATTGTGCACGAAAAAAATGACCATAAAAGGACGGGCTTTAGATTATAGACCCCGAAAGAAATTAGTATTAAAGTGAAAAAAATCGCTTTCAGATGCGGAACTAATAGCCATTTTAATTGGATCAGGAAGTAGAAACGAAAGTGCTGTTTCTTTAGCTAAAAAAATATTAATTTCCGCCAACAATAACCTGAACGAGTTGGCAAAACTATCTGTTGAAGAATTAATCAAATTCCACGGAATTGGAACTGCAAAAGCTATTGCCACTATTACAGCCTTATAACTAGTGAAATTAACTCCGAGTGCTGCAGAAAAGGAAGTCACTCGAAAATTAAAGATGCGGGGAGTACTTTAGATATAAAATTGCTCAATCATTTAATTATTACCGAAAAATCGTATTTTAGCTTTGCTGATGATGCAATTTTGTAAATTTACCATTCTTAACACTCATTCAATCCTTTTATTTGATACTCGTTTACACACATAAGATTACTCCAAGAATACGATATGTTTTCAAACATATTTTTACGAGGACTTTGTTAATTACTGTCGACTTTACTTCAAAAATTGAAGATTTTGTTGCTCACAATGGACCTAAAATGTCCTATACCAAGAATCCATTAGGAAGCGAGTTTTTTGTTCGAAGTAGTGATCTTATGTTCGAACAAGGTGTTAACGATATGGAGATAAATGTTTCCAAATGGGATGCTGTTCCTTGCTTTTTTAATGCAGGTTCAAAATCATCCATTCCTTATGACATTTTTGCTGCTAGTTTCTATTTAATTTCACGTTATGAAGAGTACTTACCCCACGTAAAAGATATACATGGCCGATTTACCGCTGAACAAAGCATCGCCTATGAACATCAATTTTTAGAAAAACCAGTAATCGATATTTGGGCATATAAATTTTTATCAATTTTTAAAGAAAAGTTTCCAACTTATACCTATCCTAAAAGAAAATATAAATTCATTTCTACCATAGATGTAGACAATGCATTTGCCTATAAGTATAAAAGTTTACTCCGATCTGTTGGTGGGTTTTTAAACGACATTTATACACTAAAATTTTTAAATGTTATCAATCGATTTGCAGTTCTATTTAATCTTAAGAAAGACCCATTCAACACTTTTGATAAAATTTTAGCCTACAAGAACAAATATAAAGTAACAACACTCTTCTTTTTTTTAATTGCCGATTATACCACCTTCGACACCAATGTGTCAAACGCAAAACCTAAATTTAGATTGTTGATTAAGTCCATTGTCGATTATGCTAAAGTTGGCTTACATCCTTCTTATTTTACGATGCAAAACAGCACGCTTTTAAAGAAAGAAAAAGAACGGTTGGAAGACATTACCAATATGCCAACAAAAAGATCGCGACAACATTATCTGCGTTTTAGTCTTCCAGAAACCTATCAAAATCTAATAGATTTAGAAATCGAAGAAGATTATTCGATGGGCTATGCCAGCAATGTAGGTTTTAGAGCAGGAACTTGTACTCCTTTTTATTTCTATGACTTGGATTTTGAAATACAAACTCCTTTAAAAGTATTTCCATTTGCTTTAATGGATACAACTTTAAATGACTATATGAAGTTAACACCAAAGCAGTCTTTGGGGAGAATAAGAGACTTAAAAAATCAAGTAAAAGCAGTAGATGGACTCTTTATTACCTTATTCCATAACGAAAGTTTGAGCAATTATTTGCGTTGGAAAGGTTGGAAAAGACTTTATGAATCCATGCTAAAAATCGCTACTTCATAAAGATGATATATTGCATTAAAAGAAAGGATTTAGATGTTGAGAAATATGATGCTTGTATTGCCGCTTCTGTGCAATTCAGAATCTATGCATTTTCATGGTATTTAGACGCTGTGTCCAAGAATTGGGAGGTCCTAATTTTGAATGATTACGAAGCTGTGATGCCGCTTCCCTGGAAACAAAAATATTTTTTAAAATACATTACACAACCTTTTTTTTGTCAGCAATTAGGAATCTTTTCCCTAGTACCTATTACTATTGGAATTCAGGAAAACATGATTCGTAGGATTCCTAACAAGTTCATTAGAACTTCAATAAACTTCAATTCTGATAATTTTTTGAATTCTAACATGAAGTTGAAAAAAAATGCGCTTTTAACAATAGAAAATGCGTATGAAAACATTTATAAGAAATTTAATAAAAACAGAAAAAGAGCCTTAAAAAAAGCAAGTTCATTGGGATTTACTTTTGAAGAAAACATCGCTCCAAATGAGTTTTACGATTTTTATGTATTGAATGATAAAAATCATCTTACCCACATTTCAATGAAAAAAGTACTTCAAAATATTTTAAATTTAAAGACGCGTGCTGTTCAATGTTATGGGGTCAAAAGTAATACAGTTTTAATTGCTGGAGTGTTGCTTTTAATAGATAGCAAAAGAATTACCTATTTAATACCTGTTGCTAGTGCGTTTGGGAAAAAGAATGGTGCGGCAACCTTACTTGTGGATCAAATTATTAAAAAGTATCGGCATAGCCATCAAATTTTAGATTTTGAAGGTTCTATGATTTCTGGAGTTGCTAAATTCTATGAAAGTTTCGGGGCAGTGTATGAAGACTATCCTACTTTTTCGAAAAATTTTATTTAGGAATTTTTCTGTGAAATTTCATCTCAGCGAGCGTTTCTTCATAAGGCTTATTTTCTTTCATTACTTTGCAAGGGTTGCCAACGGCAATAGAATTAGACGGAATCTCTTTACAGACAACAGACCCAGCGCCAATAATTACATTGTTCCCAATACGTACTCCCGGAAGTACAATACTATTTGCACCAATAAAAACATTGTCACCAATAATAATTGGAGCTGTTTTAGTATGTTCCGAATGTCTTGTGTGCGCATGATTTGCAGAGATGATTTTTGAGCCCGTTCCAAAACCTACATTATTCCCAATAATCAATCCGTTATTAGCTTGTACATATACATTTGGATTGTCTCCCGGATCGCATAAGATCCCTTTTTTAATATTTTCAGGAGCCAATACCTTAGAAGTAAAATGAACCGGCCAACTTACTTTTGGGTTGAGTCGGAATAGTTTTTGGGGTATCCAATAATGAAAAAAAAGGATGTAATACTTTTGATACCCATACTTTTGACGAAAGTATGTTGGATATAAAAAATGAATCAAATGCCCAAAGATTAAAAAATCTAGCCTTTCAAATAAAGTCGGTTTTATCATGAGTAGGATTGTTTTTTTATAATTTTCAAAAAATAAATAGTTAATACCAAATAAGCAATACCTCCCAAAAAAGATAGTATGTATATTGTATGGGTTAGGTCATGCATTATAAAGCCAATATAAAAAGCAAAACAATTAATAATTAAAAGAATTGCATTGAAGAGCAAACTTATATTGTTTTTATCTAAAACAACAATGATATTGCTAATTGGACTAAATGAGGATCTGCTTAAAACAAGAAAAGAAAGAAGAAGTAAATACAGTCTTAAATTGACCCAATTGTCTGTTAAAAACATTTCTAATAAGTAAATACCTATGGTATTTATCAGTACTAAAAATAAAAACATGGTTCCAACATTAAATCGAATGATTTTTTTTGTGGTTTTTAAAAGCTCTTTTTTTGAGGTGTTCACAAGGCTAGATGCCTTTTCAAAGTATACAGTTGAAATGGAAGAGGAAATTATAAAGAGCGGCATTGTTAAAATCTTTTGACTGAAAAAATAAACGCCCGCATCCTCAAGACTAAAAAAAGCAAAGATGAATAATGGAATCGACTGTGATGCTAAATTGCTTATAAACCTAGAGGGAAGTAAGAAGGACATTACAGAGGTATTGACACTCAGATTTTTTTTAATAATCTTAAAATCGATTGCATTGAAGTGTTTTTTATTTTTAAAACTAAAATATAAAGTGACAATTAGCAATGAAATAAACGAGCTGTAAACCAATCCATAAACGCTAAATTTTACATAAAAGGCAAATTGAAAAAAAACATTGATGAAAACTAAAAGTACTTTCGCAAATGAAATGGGAGAAAAATCTTTGTGACTGGTTAAGTAAAATTCATGCGTTTTATTGTAACTTAGAAGAATGGCACTCAAAACAGCGAGTATCAAAACATTGATTTCTATTCCTTTGTCAAAAAAAATAACATAAAACGGAAGGAATACTAAGGTGCCAACAATAGTCATTATTGGAATGAGCATGAATAGAAAATTAAACCAATGATGTCGCGTTAATTTATCTTTGCATGTTACAATATAATTATCTAATTGTAGCGAGTTAAAAACAGATATTATTGAAGAGAAACCAATAAAAACACTTAAAATGCCATAGGCTTCACTACCGTATATTTTTGCAATAAAAAGAGCACTAATAACTGCAATAATTTGTGCAATTAAAGTACCTTTAAACATTATAAGAATATTCTTGTAAAAAGTAGATAAATGGTTTTTGTTTACTTTTGGAGTCAAAAAATAATTTTTATCAAATATAAAACAATTGACACGTATTAAACACGTCTTTTTTGATTTAGATCATACGCTTTGGGATTTTGAAAAAAATTCAGATCTTACTTTTCAAAAATTATTTAAGGAGTATCAAATTGATCTTGATATTGCTGTTTTTTTAGATGTTTACAAGCCCATTAATTTTAAGTATTGGCGTTGGTATCGACAAGAAAAAGTGAGTAAAGAACAACTGCGTTATCAAAGATTGAAAGAAGCATTTGATACTGTTCATTTTTCTATTTCCGATGAATTAATAGATACATTGGCCATTCAGTATATAGAATTAATGCCAAACTTCAATCATCTTTTTGAAGGAGCTATCGATATTTTAAACTATTTGAAAGACAAATATCAATTACATATTATTACCAATGGATTTCAAGAAGTGCAAGACAAGAAAATGAAAAGTTCAAAGATTCAGCATTATTTCGATCAAGTAATTACCTCGGAGTCTGTTGGAGTTAAAAAACCAAATCCATTAATTTTCGAACATGCTTTGAGTGTTTCAAAAGCCACAAAAGAAAATTCAATTATGATTGGAGATAGCTTAGAAGCCGATATAGAAGGAGCGATCAACTTTGGGATGAAGGCAATTTATTTTAACTCAGAAAATAATATAAATAATAGCAAAAACAACTTGTTTTTAACTGTAAGATCACTCCCAGAGATTAAGCAATACTTATAGTTTTTTCAAATAAAAAATTTAATAATTATGAAACATTTAAAAACAGTGATATTTTTTTTGTTTATTGTATTAGCTGCATGTTCAGAAAAGCTAGATTTTAACCAAGCAGAAGATTTTAATCATAGCCCAGTCTTTAAAATATCACTTGTCTACTTTACTTTATTTCCGAATGATTTTATGGACCCAGTAACGGGTACTGAAATCGTAAACGGAATATCAGATATCTCAGATTTCCGTATTTTAGAGAATTCGTATCTTCGAGATAATTTACAGAAAATTATTATTGACATTGAAGTTAAGAATGAAATAACTAGGGATTTTACTGCAGTTATAGAATTTTTAGATGACAATGGAACTATTATATACACACTAAGCACTTTAAATATTCCAGCTCAAAATTTAGCATTTACCTATCAAGAAATAATTGACGTTGGTTTAAATCCAATTATTCTTAACACCAGGAAAACAAGAACTTCGGTATTTATTTCTGGATCTTCAACACCACTTATTGAAAACGATCCAAGAGAGTTTGAATTGAAATCATCAGGAACCTATTTTATAGAAACCGAATAACTATGAGGAGATTCTTTTTTCTGTTGATACTCTTTGTGTCTTTAAATACATTGACCCAAAACAAACAAGTTTTATACGGTTTTGCAGAGAACCCTCAAACCCTCTTATTAAACCCAGGGGCAGAAACAAATTATAAGTTTCATATAGGAATTCCTTTACTCTCAGGTTTGTCAGGTGATATTGCATTGAAAAACTTTAAACTAACCGATCTATTTTCCGAAGACGGCATCGATTTTAATACAAAAATTTTTCACCTTTTAAATAAGTTGGATGCAGAAGACCACTTAAAATTGAACCTGCAAATGGATGTTTTAAATGTTGGCTTTAGAGTTGACGCTAAAACTTACATTAGCTTTGGCTTTTTCCAAGAATTAGATGTCATTGGCTACTGGCCCAAAGATGTAATTACTTTTCTAAATGAAGGGAATGCTTATTATCTCAATAAGAGCTTTGATTTGTCACAACTCGTTTATAAAGCAGATTTTGTAGGTGCGTTGCATGTTGGGGTTTCAAGAAAAATAAATTCAAAACTTACGTTAGGAGGTAGGTTTAAAATATATTCTTCCACATTAAATCTCGAAACCCAGAATAATTCAGGAACCCTTTCGACACAACGCGGATCGAATAATATATACACACATTATTTGAACACGATTGATTTGAATTTTTTGACTTCAGGTTTTGTAGAAGACGATGAATATCTTGAAAATCCGCTGGAACTCATTACCAAATCTTTTTTAGGTGGTAGCTTGGGTATTGGACTCGATTTTGGAATGACCTATCACATTTCACCAAAATTAGAACTTACGGGAAGTATTATTGATTTTGGGTATATTAATTATTCAGAAAGAGTCCAGAACACTACTGTAAAGGGGGACTATACTTTTGAAGGTGTAAACTTTTTGTTTGACCCTTCCAATCCAACAAATTATTGGGCAGTTTTAAACGCAGACTTTGAAGAGAAAGTGCCAAGAGGGAATAATACAAATTCATATACTTCTTGGAGACCAGCAAAAGTAAATGCTGCTTTAAAATACAGTTTTGGTGATGAAAGAAGAAGTAAGTATTGCTATGACAATACATTCAAAGAATTTTATACAGATGCTTTTGGTCTTCAAATTCATACCATTATTAGGCCTTTAGGTCCACAATATGCCGTTACTGGTTTCTATGAGAGGACATTTATAGAAAAACTACACGCAAAAGTAACCTATACGTTAGACGATTATTCTTTTCATAATGTAGGTGCTGGAATTTCTACACAAATAGGGAATGTTTCACTTTTTGGAATGGTAGATAACCTTTTCGCTCTCAATAATCTGGCAAATTCTAGTAGTGTTTCCTTTCAAATGGGGCTCAACTTAATTTTTGATTAGTTCAAAATTAATATCCATATTTAGCTTTCCACCTTTGTCTTAAAAGATCTCTAAATTGATTTTCGCGTGGATTATTTCCTGGGTCATATAGCTTTTTGCCTGAAATTTCTTGAGGTAAAAATTCCTGACTCACAAAGTTTTCTGGGTAATTATGAGCATATGCATACTCTTTGCCATAGCCGATATCCTTCATCAACTTTGTAGGGGCATTTCGTAAGTGAAGCGGTACCGAAAGATCCCCTGTTTGTTTCACTAAATTCTGAGCCTCATTAATCGCCATGTACGAAGCATTACTTTTTGCAGAATTCGCAAGGTACACTGCACATTGACTCAAAATAATACGAGATTCTGGATGTCCAACCACAGCCACTGCCTGAAAGGTGTTATTTGCCAATATAAATGCTGTTGGATTTGCATTCCCAATATCTTCTGAAGCCAATATAAGCATCCTTCTTGCAATAAACTTTACATTTTCACCACCTTCTATCATTCTTGCTAAATAATATACAGCAGCATTTGGATCACTCCCTCGTATCGATTTAATAAAAGCAGAAATAATATCATAGTGCTGTTCACCAGTTTTGTCATACCGAGCCGTATTCTTTTGCACCTTAGACAAGACCAATTCGTTTGTAATTTCAATACTTTCTTCAGCGCCAACAATCAGCTCAAAAATATTGAGTAATTTGCGAGCATCCCCTCCTGAAACTTGCAATAAAGCTGAGATTTCTGTGAGTTGAATGTCTTTTTTAGAGATCAATTCATCCTTTTTAATCGCTCTTTTTAACAAGTTGATGAGGTCGTCCTTGTCAAACGAATTCAAAATATATACTTGGCAACGAGAGAGTAGGGCAGGGATGACCTCAAAACTTGGGTTTTCTGTAGTCGCACCAATAAGCGTCACCCATCCTTTTTCTACGGCGCCTAATAAAGAGTCTTGTTGAGATTTACTAAACCGATGAATCTCATCAATAAATAAAATGGGGTTTTTTGCAGTAAATAGTCCGCCACTTTTTTTGGCTTTCTCAATAACCTCTCGTACATCTTTTACTCCAGAACTAATAGCACTCAGTGTATAAAAGGGTCTTTTTGATTCCGTAGCAATAATATTTGCGAGGGTGGTTTTCCCAATTCCAGGAGGTCCCCAAAGAATTAATGAGGGAATGATACCTTGCTTGATGTGATTTGTTAAAATACCGTTTTCGCCAACCAAATGTTGCTGGCTAATATAATCTTCTAGATGTTTCGGACGGATTCTTTCTGCCAAAGGTTCATTCATAAGGTAAAAATAGCAAAGTTTTCTGACAGAATCTGCAAGAATCTATTTTGGTTCATTTTTTGTTACTTTTAGGCTAATGAATAACAACAATCAACTTTACTTTTCAAAATCCATGCTTATAATACCAATCTTGTATATTTTGGTTATCTGGATGCTCTACTTTATTGAAATTAAGTTTGGATATAATTTTAATAAGTACGGTGTGTATCCTAGAGAATTTAAGGGGCTTAGAGGTGTTTTCTTTAGTCATTTCATCCATAGCAATACAAAACATCTATTTAATAATTCGATCCCTTTATTTGTGCTCCTTTTAAGTGTTTTTATGTTTTATAAAGAAGTTGCGCTAAAAGTGTTAGTTTATGGTGCGCTCCTAACAGGTTTTCTTACCTGGATTATTGCAAGAGAATCCTATCATATTGGTGCAAGTGGTGTTGTGTACCTTTTATTTAGTTTTGTCTTCTTCAGTGGTATTCTTAAAAAGCATTTTAGATTGGTTGCTCTATCACTAATTGTTATTTTCTTATATGGAAGTATGATTTGGTATGTTTTACCTATTAAAGATGGCATGTCCTGGGAAGGTCATTTGTCTGGTTTTGTAATTGGTCTTGTATTAGCCTTTCTATATAAGAATAAAGGCATCAAAAAAACAGAACCTTATTTCGAAGAAACAGCATTCGATTTATTATTTGATGAAAATGGTAATTATGCACCTCCTAATAGTGCAGAGGATCTTAATGTCGATGTAAAATCCCAATTACTAACAAAGAGGTGTGAATCCTAGTTTATGAATTGTCATTTACAGTTCTTTGTCGGATGGTTTCATAAAGAAAAGCACCACAAGCAACAGATACATTCAAAGATTCAATCTCTCCCAATAAAGGCAATTTCGCTTTAAAATCGACCATTTTTAAGATGGAAGGATTTACACCACGATGCTCAGATCCCATAATGATTGCGATGGGTTGGTTGAGTGCCACTTCGTAAATAGATATTTCTGTTTTTTCGGTTGCTGCCACTGTTTTTATGTCAGAAGCTTGTAGCATATAGATTGCATCTTTAATATGGTCTACTTTACAAATCGGAATTTTAAAAGCTGCACCAGCAGAAGTTTTTATGGTTTCTGCATTTACTGGAGCACTTCCGTTTTTTTGAACAATAACAGCGTCTACACCTGTACATTCTGCAGTTCTTAAAATAGCTCCAAAATTACGCACATCAGATAGTTGATCTAATAATAAGAAAATAGGTGCCTTCTTATCCTCAAGTACTTTTTCTATTAAGGGTTCTAAATCGTGAAATGCTACTGGAGAAATCTGTGCAACTGCTCCTTGGTGATTACTGTATTTTGAAAGTCGGTCTAATTTTTCTACAGGTACCACGCTGGTGGTAATTCCTTTTTCTTTGATCAAAAGATTCAACTCAAAAAATAAGCTCCCTCTTAATCCTTTTTGAAGGTAAATCTTGTTCATCGTAGAACCACTATTTATGGCTTCAATAATAGCTCTAATTCCAAATATATTTGTTGATGCTGTTGTTTCTGTTGTCATGCTGCAAAGGTATGTTAAATTAAGCGCAAAAAAAACCATCTCTTGTAAGAGATGGTTTTTTAAAATATGTTTTTATTCTTTAGATACTAAAGTTTACAGCTGTACTACCTCCGTAGGAAGATGCACTTACATTTGCTACTTGAACACCGTCAGCAGTTACTACATAAGAAGTACCACCGTCACCGTATCCATCATAGATTTGTAATTGGTAATCTCCTGAAGCAACACATTCTTGGATGGTAACACCACCTGTCATTCCAGCATAAGCACCGTATCCTGGTGTTGCTTGACTTGCCAATACAATTACTCCTGCATTCACATCAACCAATCTCCAGTATACTTCTTCTGGCCAGCTATCAAAACCTAAGACCATCTTTACTTTAATTCCATTGTTTGGACATCTTAGTCCCACATTAATAGTTAAGTCTTCACCTGTATAAATTTCAGGTGAGTTCGTTAAAGAAACTACTAAAGTTTGAGACGCAAATGGTGACATATTTACATCCGTTAAGTCGATGTTTAAAATTGCTACATTAGATCCGGCTGCAAAAGTTACAGTTGTTGGTACAACATAGGCTGCTGCATCAACATCCGTTGAAGCTCCAACAACAGCAATTCCTACTGTTCTTTCTTGATCAGAAGTGTTTGCTGCATACACTTTAACTTCCTGGCTTACAGATCCACCTTGGTCAAAAGTAATATCCATACTAGAAGTCTCAAACGTAATGTATGGAGTGTCTTGTGGGTCTACTTCGTCGGTACAACTGTTTAATGTAAAAACAGCTATACACATGTATAAAAGTATTCTTAATTTGTTCATTTTTATGAGTTTTAATAATTAGCGATCCCTTTGTAAAAAGCGATCGCTAAAGGTTATTATTGGTTTTGTGTGCTAATGAAAGGGTTGAATTGAATTTCTCCTTCTGGAATTTCAAAAGTCATTCTTTCATCGTTATAAGGAATCGCTTCACCTACAAATGAAAGGTGATTTGCACCTCTTGTAGTTGTAGCTTGATTACGCTTCATTGCTAAGTAACTTTTACCTTCACCCCATAATTCAATACGAGTCTGTAAGTAAATTTCATCCTTCAATGCTTGTCCAGATAATCCATCAATGTAAGATGCGTCAGGAACTCTTGTACTTACTAAGTTTTTCAGGTGCACTCTTGATGCTCCGTCATTTCCAGCAAATGCAGCCATTTCAGCAGCCAATAAGTGCATTTCTGCAACTCTCATGTATACATAATCAGCTTTTACAATAGAAGAAGTACCCGTGTGTACTCTATCTGAATCATAAAACTTAAATAAAGGCATTAAGTGTTGTGCAAAAGAAGTATTGTTTAAGAACTGTCCTTTTCTAATATCATTAGCAGGAATTTGTGCGAATAAAGAAGCGTCAATCGCTTTTAAATCTCCATAAGCTGGATAACTATAGCTATAGTAATCCATTTGTCCCCACCAAGAGACTAAACCTAAACCAATATCTTGATTTAAATCAACACCCCACATCCATCCTGGAGTATTAACATTGTTAAATCCACCAGTAACTTCAGCACCAACCATTACTGGGTAACTACTGATAGCCTGAACAGCCATGTTGTATGCTTTTGTATAATCCGTACCTCTAGCACCTAATACATAAGCATATAATGCTTTTGCTACATCTTGATTGATTTCCGTTTTGTTATCTCTAGAAAAACCTTCTAATAAAGATACCGCATCAGTTAAATCAGATTCCATTAGGTCATAGATTTCACTTGCAGGTACTTTAGGACCATTTTGATCCGCTGCAGATCTATAGATAGGTAATATTGGCTCACTAGCATTATATTCTTTCTGGTAGAAATTTGCTAAGTAAAAATAAGAATGCGCTCTTAAAGCTTTCGCTTGACCCATTGTATATTTGTTTGCCTGGCTTTCTGGAACTGCATCCATTCCACCTAACCCATCAATCACAGAGTTACAACCTCTAATGATTCTGTAATAATATCTCCAAACTTGTCTGTTATCACCAAAAGTAAAATCTTGAGGTGCACCAAATTCAGTAATAGATGCTCTGTACCATCCGTATACACTTTGACTTAAAGCGACATCTCCTGATAACATATCAGAAAATACATCATATGATTTCATTCCAAAATCATCATGTCCACCTGTACCGCCTGTACCAGTTGTAAATGTCAATGCATATACACCTGACATTAAACCAGTAGGTAACGAAGGATCTAAAGCAGCTGCTTCTTCAAACTGCACAGAAGTTAATGTCCCTGTGTTGGTTAATACTGGATCTGCTAAGAAATCCGGCTCACAGCTTAAGCTTAATAAAGCTACTGCTGATAATAATCCGTAATTAAATAATTTATTCATTTTCTTGTTTTTTTTTAAATTAAAATTTTAATCTAACACCTAAAGTTATTGTAGTCATTGGTGCGTATAATCTACGTCCTGAACTTCCACTTTCACTTGTAGTTGGTAAGAATCCTCTTCTAGCAGTATTCATAAACAAGTTATCAGCAGACATCCATAAGTTGAATGTATCTAATCCTTTACCTTCTAAATATTTGCTAGGAACATTATAACTTACATTCACATTGTTTAATGCTAAATGGTCAGTTGATGTAATGAATCTTGAAGAGTAAGATGTTGCATTTTGATCTGCACCATCCGCTAAACGAGGAACATCTGTAATTTGACCAGGTGTTGTCCATCTGTTAGCAATATCTCTACTGAAGTTGTTTCCAACTGCACCAAAACGATCTGACATTAATTCACCATATTGTCCATCATATGCATATCCTCCTAAACTATAAGTAAACTGAGTAGAAAAAGTAAAGTCTTTTACTCTACCTGTTAATCTGAAAGCTCCTCTAATATCAGCGATACCAGATTTGTTTAAATATATTTCTGATGCTTCAGAATAAGATTTAGTAACTCTTTTCTTAATATTTGCTCCAGGAACAACTTGTTGATATTCAACAATAGAACCAGATGCATTTGTTACGTCAGCATCTGCAGGAATCCAAGAGTTGGCACCTGAAGTTGGTTCGTCAGCGTCAAAAACACCGTTGTTGTTAACATCATCGTAATACTGGTACCACATTGGTGCTCCATCAGATGGATCTACACCAGCCCATTCACGTGCATAGAAATCAAAGATAGATCTACCTACAGATAACACACCGTTAAGAACTTGTTGGTTTCCTGTAGCAGGATCCAATGGCATTTCAGTAATTCTATTTTCAATGATTTCACCATTCACATTCAAGTCTAATGAGAAATCTTTCTTGTTGATTAAGTGACCTGTTAAGTCAAATTCATAACCTACGTTTTCAAGTTCACCATCATTCACTAAAATAGAAGAGATTCCTTGAGAAGGTCCTACATTTCTATTAAAGAATTGATTCTTTGTTTTCTTGCTGTAGTAATCTATAGATCCTTCAACAACACCTAAATCAAATTCAACACCTGTTTGTAACATTTCAGACTCTTCCCAAGTAAGATCTGGATTTCCATTACCACCTGGTGCAATTGAAATGTTTCCAGCTAAGTTACCAACATTAAATGTATCATAACCTGATGTTAATCCAACACCTGCTTGATCACCCGCTACACCCCATGAAGTTTTAACTTTTAAAAACTCTATAAAGTCGATGTTCTGGATGAAGCTTTCTTCAGACATTACCCATGAAGCTCCAACAGAACCAAATGTTCCCCACTTTTCGTTCGCAAATCTTGAAGAACCATCATGTCTTAAAGAACCTGTTAAGTAGTACTTTCCATCATAGTTATAATCAAACTTACTGAAATAAGACTCAATCGTATATCCTCCTGAGTATCCAGATGCTTGACCTAAACTTTCTTGGAAGTTATCTAAATCTAATAAGAATGCACTTACTTGTAATGCTTTACCAGCAGAACCACCAGCATCCGTAGAAGCTTGGCTTTCGTGAGCAGCTAATACATCTAAAGAATGCGCTCCCCATGTATTGCTATATCGGATTATTTGTTGAATGTTTTCACTTAAACGTGAGAAATCAGTTACATAAATACTTCCCTGTGTTGTTTGTCCAGTTCCATAAAATTTGTTAGTATAATCTCTATTCTTTTGGTTTAAGTATTGAACACCATAGCTAATCTCAGCAGTTACATTTTTAATCAAATCAATGTTCGCTCTAAAGTTTCCATTAAATTCGTGACGATCCGTTCCGTTAAAATCATATTTAGCAGATCCGATAGGGTTCAATCCATTTGCATTTGGTCTGTCTCTAAATCCTGATGTAGAACCATAATCGTATTGGTATCCACCATAAAAAGTGTCTGGTACTAATTCACCGTTGTCATCTCTTAAGAATACAGGGAAAATTGGTGCCATTTTATCAGCAAATTCTGTAATGTTTTCAGAACCGGCGGTTTGACCGTTTGCTATAGACTCAGAGTATGCATAGTTGATGTTTGAATTCAACTTTAACCAAGGCTTCACTTTGGTATTCAAGTTCAAACGAGTAGTATATCTCTTATATCCAGTGTTAATAGAATATCCATTATCCTCTAAATATCCAAAAGATGCGAAGTATCTTGTGTCTCCAGCTCCTCCACTCATTCTTAAGTTTGCTTCAGTTCTGATCGCAGCGTTAAATGATAAGTCAGCGAATCTCTGAGGAGTATACTTTCTTGTAATTCCTGGTCTAACCATTCCTGTAGCAGGATCAATTAATTCAGAACCATTTGATACATTCCACATGTTGTAACCTGTAGCTACGTAGTTGTTTGTGAATAAGTTTGCATTTGCAAAACCAACTGGATCAGGTCTCCCGTCAACAACAGCTTTATTTTTAATTCCTTCCCAAACATATCCGATATATTCTTCTGGACTTGTTACAACATTGTATCTTGGAATCAATTGATCATTGATACTTGTCTTTACATCAACTTCAATATATGACTTTGAAGTAGAACCAGTCTTCGTAGTAATTACTACTACTCCGTTCGCACCTCTAGAACCATAAATTGCAGTTGCAGTTGCATCTTTCAAAATAGTTGTACTAGCAATATCCGAAGGGTTAATAGAGTTGATGCTTCCTGTGTAAGGAACACCATCTACTACATATAGTGGACTTCTGTTACCGTTTACAGAACCATACCCTCTAATTCTAATTGTTCCAACAGAACCTGGCTGACCAGAACTGTTAATTACAGTAACACCCGCTACCTCACCAATAAGAGCACCTGTTACGTTAGAAAAAGATTTTGCTTCTAGATTTTCTTGACTCACAGTAGATGCTGTACCAGCAAATGCTTTTTTCGTGGTTGTACCGTATCCAATAACGATAACTTCTTCTAGAACATTGTCTTCATCAACAGACAACGTTACGTTTATAGTGTTCGAGGCACCGACTGTTTTTTCTACAGCACTATACCCTAAATATCTAAAGACTAAAACGGCACCGTTATTAACTTTGATAGAATATTTTCCATCAAAATCAGTTTCTGTTCCTTTATTTGTTCCTTTGATAACAACACTAACTCCTGGTAATGTTCCCGAACTTTCGGAAACAGTTCCTGAAATAGTTTTTTCTTGTGCAAAGGTAATTTGCACTACAAACGCCAGTAATAGCGTTAAAATTCCATTAAACTTTGTCTTCATTTTATAATTGTTTGAATTATTTAACCCCAAAAGTCTTAAAATTATCTTAAAAAAACAATTATTTAACACTAATTCGTTAAAAATAAATCTAAAATGGATTAATATTAACATAAAAAATTTGTAATTCCCTGTTAGTCTTTTGTTTATTAGTATTTATTAATTTATAGTTTTTTAAAAAAAATAACATTTAAACTTTAGAAGTGTTGGTTGTCATATGCTTTTGAGTTATTTAAACAACAACTAAATAATATTTAATTTATATTCTTTCATTGCACTCAATGCAGCACCCTTTAATATTTTAAAATTTTAATGTTTTTCGTATTTAAATTATTTATATTAAAATTACTCTCTAAAATTACAACTAATCAATAACTAACGGTGCCTAATTACTTAACATAGAAGTTGCCCCCACGATTAGTTTCCAAGGAGATTAACCCAGTATACCATAAGATTTAACTAAAGTTACATTTGCTACTTTCCCTTGAATTATAATAACAGCTTAGGTTGTACGAATTTTTTCTAAAGTTTAGAGTCTACAGTTGCAGCTGAGATTACTAATTCATTTTTGAAGTAGGACCAGCAACACCAGTGCCAATAGTTTCATCTAAATGTTTAGAATCCTCCTTCATAGTTAAATTTATAGTATAAAATGGTTTATGCTGTTTTTATTGCAACTTTATACCCTAGATCCCTAAATTTAATAAGTTTTTCTGTGATCCCCCTTATCGAATATTTTCTACCAAAATCAGTTTCTTTAACTCAAGTAATGCTTTTTGAATACTATTACGCCAGGAATCACTAGATGCATCGCTAACAGTTTCTTAAATTGTTTTATTTGTGCAAACGAAATTTGAACAATCAACGCAAAGATTATCTTTAAAATTCCATTAATTTCATTTTCATTTATTTTGAAATATTTCCTAATAAAATTAATTACTCTGCACCATCAAAAAAGTTTAAACATGCTAAATTTAAGTCAAGTTTTTTTCAAGAAACTTCTAGTTTACTTAATTAATTAAAAATAGGTAACGAAGTTAATGTTAAGTGTAGATGTTTTGTAATCAAAGGATTGGTTGTTTATCCTCCCTATGGCATAATTTAAATTCACCTGTGAATTGTTTGTTAAAAATTGATAACCAGCGCCAATACTAACTGCTTTTTTTGAAGTATTTAGGTTTCTAAATTGACCAAAATCAGTAATCGTATAAATGAAGGATTTTTTAGATGCTAAAAAACGATAAGAAACATTGAAAAAGGAGTATTTAGTAGCAAACAAACTTTGAGCATTAAATCCTCTGATCGATTTTTCGCCGCCAATTCGATACATTTCATTCTGTAAAAAAGAAGCTGAATTTAGATACCCCGAATTGTTGGCAACGGACAAACTGTTTCTTTCGTTGAATTCAAAAATATAAGAAGCCAATAGCGCTATTTTTAATTGATTTTCAGTTTGTGAATTGGAGGTTCTTTGACCTATCTTAGGATTGAAAAGTAGTTGTGCTTTTTGGCTTGAAAACACATCTTTGAGCGGGACTTTGTATTGGAAGGAAACGCCAATAAACTGACTGTTAAAAGCGGTTGTTGTCTCTGTATCTAATGCTGCTGTTATTATTTTCGATGAAATGTAATCGTAATTTATAGCCAGTTGAGTGCTCTTATTTAGAAAGAGGCTGAAATCGGTCTTAAATGCAGTATTCAAAAAAGTACTATCTTGTTTATATAATGAGAATTCGAATCGACTACTTAATGGGGAGTTGTAAAGAAACGGAATGTACGTTTTCAAGTTCAATTCCTGTCTTTCTTGGTCAAAGCGATTCCATAAGAGTGTTAATTCCTCTCCGCGGTTAAAAACATTCTGTAACTTTATATCGAGATATCCATTTAATTGGAGCGCACCAGAGGCATCGGAGTTGAAATTTACCAATCCGTCAAAACTGCTATTTTGCTTCTTTTTTAGATAAAGATATACGAGTGTTGAATCTTTTTTGAATAAGGTTTCAATGGGTTTGGTTTGTGTTACAAAAGAAACAGCTTCCAGTCGTTTTGTAATCTCTTTCAATTTTGATTTTGTAAATACGGTTTGTGCATCTATTTTTAAAAAATGGGTCACAAACGATTTTGGAAATTTTTCAAAGCCTTTCACAATCACCGAATTGATCGTTCTTTTATTGGAACTTATAATCTGAAGGTCGGCAAATAAAACAGTTTCTTTAACGAAGGTGTTTTTTAAAGAAGTTTCTGCAAATGAAAATCCTTTTGCATCTAGTTGCTGGGTGATTTCTTCTAAAGTGGTCTCTAAATTGGCTGCAGCAACTTCGAGTACCCCATTTTTTATGTTGAATTTTTTGAGTAATTGATAATGAAGGGAGTCAACAGATAGGAGGGCGGTTTCAATTTTTTCACCAAGACTATAAGTAACCTTTGTAGTGTCTTTTACAGTCAGAAATTTTTGAATTCGAACACTAAAATATCCAGCAGATTTTAATTGTTTTTCTCTAGATATTACCTCCTTATATAAGGAGGTAATATCTAGATGTTTTTTTTGATATTGAATTGCAGAAAGTTCCGTCTTGTTTTTTTCTTGTTCAGTGAAGATTTTTAAGTTCAATTTCTGTCCCTGTACTTCCTTTGTAAAAAAGAAGCAACAAATACTAAGGAGGTAAAAAGTTGTTTTTGTATTCAAAATAAGATGAAATTAATGATTCAAAAGTAAAATAAAAAGAAGGAAAAGCATTCTAAAAGGGTCATTTTTAAAAAAATAACTCGCTCCTATTTGTATACCTAGAAATTAGTCGTACATTTGCGCACTCTTAGAAAATAAGAGAAGGTTTAATATAAACGAAAACAAGAATTATTTAGTATGCCAACTATTCAACAATTAGTTCGTAAAGGAAGAACCAAAATAACTAAGAAGAGTAAATCGGCTGCTTTGTCGTCTTGTCCTCAAAGACGTGGAGTTTGTACACGTGTTTATACTACAACACCAAAGAAACCTAATTCAGCAATGCGTAAAGTTGCAAGAGTTAGATTGACCAATGGTAATGAGATAAACGCATACATTCCAGGTGAAGGACATAATCTACAGGAGCATTCGATAGTATTAGTTAGAGGTGGAAGGGTAAAGGATTTGCCAGGAGTTAAGTATCACGTAGTACGTGGTGCATTAGATACAGCGGGAGTTGAGGGGAGAACCCAAAGACGATCAAAGTACGGAGCAAAACGCCCAAAGAAGTAATTATTTTAACTTTTTTAATGTAAAGACATGAGAAAAAGAAGAGCGAAAAAAAGAGTCCTATTACCGGACCCAAAGTTTAACGATCAGTTAGCAACACGTTTTGTGAACAACTTAATGTGGGCAGGTAAGAAGTCTGTAGCGTTCAAAGTATTTTATGATGCACTAGACATCGTAGAACAGAAAAAAGGAGAAGATGAAGAGAAATCATCTTTAGAATTGTGGAAAGAAGGATTGTCACATGTAATGCCTCACGTAGAAGTAAGATCTCGTCGTGTTGGTGGAGCAACATTCCAAATTCCAATGCAAATTAGACCAGATCGTAAAGTATCTATGGCGATTAAATGGATGATTCTTTATGCTAGAAAGCGTAATGAAAAAACCATGGCTCAAAGATTAGCTGCTGAAATTTTAGCTGCTGCTAAAGAAGAAGGTGCTGCTGTTAAAAAGCGTACTGATACTCACAAAATGGCAGAAGCGAACAAGGCATTCTCTCACTTTAGATTTTAATAGAAATGGCTAGAGATTTAAAATTCACAAGAAATATTGGTATTGCAGCGCACATTGATGCGGGTAAGACTACAACAACAGAACGTGTATTGTACTACACAGGAGTTTCTCACAAGATTGGAGAAGTTCATGATGGTGCAGCTACAATGGACTGGATGGAGCAAGAGCAAGAAAGAGGTATTACAATTACTTCTGCTGCTACAACTTGTACATGGGACTTTCCAATAGAAAACGGAGAAAAAACCCCAGATACAAAAGGGTATCACTTTAATATTATTGATACACCAGGTCACGTAGATTTTACTGTAGAAGTAAATAGATCTTTACGTGTTTTGGATGGTTTAGTTTTCTTATTTTCTGCTGTTGATGGTGTTGAGCCTCAATCAGAAACAAACTGGAGATTAGCCGACAACTATAAAGTACCAAGAATTGGTTTCGTTAATAAAATGGACCGTCAGGGATCTGACTTTTTAGGAGTTTGTCAACAAGTAAAAGATATGTTAAAATCAAACGCGGTGCCAATCGTTTTAAACATTGGTGACGAAGATGAATTTAAAGGTATCATTGATTTAGTTAAGAATCGTGCTATTGTATGGCATGATGCAACTCAGGGAGCAACATTCGATGTGATCGAAATTCCTGAAGATATGAAAGAAGAAGCTCGTAAGTACCGTGCACTTTTAATTGAAGAAGTAGCAAGTTATGATGAGAATCTTTTAGAAAAATTCATGGAAGATGAAGATTCTATTACAGAAGAAGAAGTGCACAATGCATTAAGAGCTGCTGTAATGGACATGGCCATCATTCCAATGATTTGTGGATCTGCATTTAAAAACAAAGGAGTACAGTTTCTTTTAGACGCTGTATGTCGTTACTTGCCTTCTCCAATGGATAAGGAAGGTATTGTAGGTACAAATCCTGATACTGAGCAAGAAGAAATACGTAAGCCAAGTGTTGACGAGCCTTTTGCTGCATTGGCATTTAAGATTGCTACGGATCCTTTTGTAGGACGTTTGGCTTTCTTTAGAGCATATTCGGGTCGTTTAGATGCGGGTTCTTATGTGTTAAACAACCGTTCAGGTAAAAAAGAGCGTATCTCTCGTATTTATCAAATGCATGCAAATAAGCAAAATGCAATTGACTATATTGAGGCTGGGGATATTGGTGCTGCTGTTGGATTTAAATCCATCAAAACAGGAGACACATTATCTGCTGAGAAATTTCCAATCGTATTAGAATCGATGGACTTCCCAGATCCAGTAATTGGTATTGCTGTAGAACCAAAAACGAAAGCAGATGTTGATAAGTTAGGAATTGGACTTGGTAAATTAGCCGAAGAAGATCCTACATTCACTGTGCGTTCAGACGAAGCTTCAGGACAAACGATTATTTCTGGAATGGGAGAATTACATTTAGATGTAATTGTAGACCGTCTAAAACGTGAGTTTAAAGTTGAAGTAAACCAAGGACAACCTCAAGTTGAGTATAAGGAAGCAATTACTGCTGCTGCAGACCATAGAGAAGTTTATAAGAAACAATCTGGTGGACGTGGTAAGTTTGCAGATATTGTATTTACAATAGAGCCTGCAGATGAAGGTGTACAAGGTTTACAGTTTGAGTCAGTAATTAAAGGAGGTAACGTTCCTCGTGAATTTGTTCCTTCTGTAGAGAAAGGATTTAGAGAAGCAATGAAGAACGGTCCTTTAGCAGGATACGAAATGGATTCAATGAAAGTTACTTTAAAAGACGGTTCTTTCCACGCAGTGGATTCGGATGCTTTGTCTTTTGAATTGGCAGCAAAAATGGGATATAAAGCTTCTGCTAAGTCAGCAAAAGCAAAAATCATGGAGCCATTGATGAAATTGGAAGTATTAACTCCTGAAGAAAACATGGGAGATATCGTAGGAGATTTAAACAGAAGAAGAGGTCAAGTAAATGACATGAGTGATCGTAATGGATCTAAAGTTGTAAAAGCATTAGTACCCTTATCAGAAATGTTCGGTTATGTAACTGCTTTAAGAACAATGTCTTCTGGTAGAGCTACTTCTACAATGGAATTTTCACACTATACTGAAACGCCTTCAAATGTATCTGAAGATGTTATCGCAAAAGCTAAAGGTTAATCTACAAATAGAATTAAGATGAGTCAAAAAATTAGAATTAAATTAAAGTCTTATGATTATAACTTAGTAGATAAATCTGCTGAAAAAATCGTAAAGACGGTAAAAAGTACAGGTGCTGTTGTAAACGGACCAATACCATTACCAACACATAAAAAGATTTTTACTGTTTTACGTTCTCCACACGTTAACAAAAAATCAAGAGAGCAATTTCAATTATCTGCTTACAAAAGATTATTAGACATTTATAGTTCTTCTTCAAAAACTATTGATGCTTTAATGAAACTTGAGTTACCAAGTGGTGTTGAAGTTGAGATCAAAGTATAATTATATATTACATATAATTTTAAAAAAAATAGGCTATTAAGCCTATTTTTTTTTGCTTTACATTTTACGAAAAACAGGATTATAATTTGCAAATAAAATAATTATCAATTTTATTTTTTCTTTAGAGCATCTACATCCTCTCTATTTTATATGCAGTATTTTACTTTTTTCGTAATTTTTTTGTTTTCAACTTTTTTTTATCAGATAGCAGGATAGATTTTTTTTATCTTACTACTTGAAAATCAGAATAAATTTAGTACATTTGCAACCTGTTAATGGGAAATTTATGTCTTTTTTAGTCATTTCTCCAGTATTAATAGGGATTAAACACATGTCCAGCGCGTTTCGCAAAGGAAAGACGGAAAAACAAAATCAGCGTTGAATTTGTTTTGCGCTTTTTTTTATGTTGAAATTCAAAAGGCATGAATACCGAAACAGTAGTTTCAAACAAGTAATTATTAATAGAGACGCGCTGGATAAATATCTATCGTCTAAAATTTTAACTAAATGTCTGGGTTAATAGGAAGAAAAATTGGGATGACCAGCTTATTCGACGAAAACGGGAAGAACATTCCTTGTACAGTAATCGAAGCAGGTCCTTGTGTTGTCACCCAAGTCAGAACCGAAGCGGTTGACGGATACAATGCGTTACAACTTGGTTTCGATGACAAAAAAGCAAAAAGCTCAAATAAAGCTTTAGATGGCCACTTTAAAAAAGCGGGAGCCACTGCGAAAAGAAAAGTCATTGAATTTCAAGGATTTGAAGAAGAGTATAAATTAGGAGATGCGATTTCAGTATCACTTTTTGAGGAAGGTGAATTTGTTGATGTATCGGGTACTTCTAAAGGTAAAGGATTCCAAGGGGTTGTAAAACGTCATGGATTTGCCGGAGTTGGTCAAGCAACACACGGACAACATAACCGTCTAAGAGCGCCAGGATCAATTGGAGCAGCATCTTACCCTGCAAGAGTATTCAAAGGAATGCGTATGGGAGGTAGAATGGGTGGAGACACCGTTAAAGTACAAAATCTAAAAGTATTAAAAGTAGTTGCTGAAAAGAACTTACTTGTTGTTAAAGGAGCAGTTCCTGGACACAAAAATGCTTACGTAACTATTCAGAAATAATGAAAGTAGCAGTTTTAGATATTACAGGAAAAGATACAGGTAGGAAAGTAGAACTTTCTAGCGATGTATTCGAAATAGAGCCAAACAATCATGCAATTTACTTAGATGTAAAGCAACATTTGGCAAACAAAAGACAGGGAACTCACAAATCGAAAGAAAGAGCTGAGATTACTGGAAGTACAAGAAAAATCAAAAAACAAAAAGGAACTGGTACTGCAAGAGCAGGATCTATCAAGTCTGGTGTTTTTAGAGGTGGAGGACGTATGTTCGGACCAAGACCTAGAGATTATTCTTTCAAACTAAACAAAAACTTAAAACGTTTAGCCCGTAAATCGGCTTTAAGTACACAAGCAAAAGAAAACAACTTAGTCGTTGTTGAAAACTTTGATTTTGATACACCAAAAACAAAGAATTTTGTAACGGTATTGAAAGCATTAGGGTTAGAAGACAAGAAGTCTTTGTTTGTGTTGTCTGGAGCAAATAACAATGTGTATTTGTCATCAAGAAATTTAACAAGAACTCAGGTTATAAATGGGTCTGACATTAGTACTTACGGTGTTTTAAACGCTGGTAAAGTAGTATTTACGGAAGGTTCTTTAGAGGTAATTGAGTCAAACTTTAGCAAATAATAGATATGAGTATTTTAATAAAACCTATTATTACGGAAAAAGCGACAAAAGATAGCGAGGTATTCAATCGTTATACATTTGTTGTAGATAAAAAAGCTAACAAAATAGAAATTAAAGGAGCTGTTGAAGCAGCCTACGGAGTTTCTATTTCAAGCGTTAAAACTTTAAATTATCCAATTCAAAGAAATACCAAGTTTACTAAAAAAGGTTTAGTAACAGGTATCAAGAGTGGGTACAAAAAAGCAATAGTGCAGTTAGCAGAAGGGGATAGTATTGATTTTTATAGCAATATTTAAGAAAAGACAAAAATGTCAGTTAGAAAATTAAAACCAATAACACCAGGTCAGCGTTTTAGAGTTGTAAATGGGTTCGACGCCATAACAACTGATAAGCCGGAGAAAAGTTTACTTGCTCCGAAAAAAAGATCTGGAGGTCGAAACAATCAGGGAAGAATGACAACTCGTAATATCGGAGGTGGTCATAAACAAAAGTATCGTATTATCGATTTCAAAAGAGATAAACACAATATCCCTGCAACAGTAAAAACAATAGAATACGATCCAAATCGTACTGCATTTATTGCACTATTAAGTTATGCTGATGGAGAAAAACGTTATGTAATTGCACAAAACGGTTTAGAAGTAGGTCAAACAGTAGTATCAGGAAGCAAGGTTGCTCCAGAAGTTGGAAACACCATGTTACTGAGTGAAATTCCATTAGGAACTACAATTTCATGTATTGAATTACATCCAGGTCAAGGAGCTGTTATGGCGCGTTCTGCAGGTTCTTTTGCACAGTTAATGGCAAGAGACGGTAAGTATGCAACCATTAAGTTGCCTTCAGGAGAAACAAGACTTGTTTTATTGACTTGTAATGCTACAATTGGAGTTGTATCTAATTCAGATCACCAATTACTTGTATCAGGGAAAGCCGGTAGAAGAAGATGGTTAGGTAGAAGACCAAGAGTGAACGCTGTAAGAATGAACCCTGTCGATCACCCAATGGGAGGTGGAGAAGGTAGAGCTTCTGGTGGACATCCAAGATCTAGAAATGGAATACCTGCCAAAGGATTCAAGACAAGATCTAAGAAGAAAGCAAGTAATAAATACATTATAGAACGTAGAAAGAAATAAATTATGGCAAGATCATTAAAAAAAGGACCTTTCGTTCACTATAAATTAGAGAAAAAAGTGTTAGCCAATGTGGAAGCAGGAAACAAATCAGTAATTAAAACTTGGTCTAGAGCAAGTATGATTACTCCTGATTTCGTTGGACAGACAATTGCAGTTCATAATGGACGTCAGTTTGTACCTGTATATGTTACAGAAAACATGGTAGGTCATAAGTTAGGCGAATTTTCACCAACACGTTCGTTTAGAGGACATGCAGGTGCAAAAAATAAAGGTAAAAAATAGCAGCTATGGGAGTTCGTAAAAAAAATATGGCAGATCAGTTAAAAGAAGCTAGAAAGCAAAGAGCTTTCGCAAAGCTTACTAACTGCCCTACATCACCAAGGAAAATGCGTTTAGTAGCTAATCAAGTAAGAGGCGTTGAAGTTGAAAAAGCTTTACAAATTTTAAAATTTAGCCCGAAAGAAGCATCTATAAATTTAGAGAAATTGTTATTGTCTGCAATCGCAAACTGGCAAGCTAAAAATGCAGAAGCTAGTATCGAAGAAGCAGGATTGTTTGTAAAAACAATTTGTGTAGACAGCGCAGGAATGTTAAAAAGGTTAAGACCAGCTCCACAGGGGCGTGCTCATAGAATTCGTAAGCGTTCTAATCACGTTACTTTAGAGTTAGGTAGTAAAAATAAAAGTAATTAATCAAAGTAGAAATGGGACAAAAAACGAATCCAATAGGAAATCGATTAGGAATCATCAGAGGTTGGGAATCTAACTGGTACGGTGGAAATGACTACGGAGATAAGATTGCTGAAGATGACAAAATAAGAAAGTATGTAAATGCTCGATTATTTAAGGCAAGTGTATCAAGAGTAATTATTGAGCGTACGCTTAAACTTGTAACCGTTACTATCACCACTGCACGTCCAGGTATCATTATTGGTAAAGGAGGTCAAGAGGTAGACAAGTTAAAAGAAGAGCTTAAGAAAATTACAGGGAAAGAAGTTCAAATTAATATTTTCGAAATTAAACGTCCAGAATTAGATGCTAAATTAGTAGCTGCTAGTGTTGCACGTCAAATAGAAAATAGAATTTCTTACAAGAGAGCTATTAAAATGGCAATCCAAGCAACCATGCGTATGAATGCTGAAGGAATCAAAATTCAGATTTCAGGGCGTTTAAATGGAGCTGAGATGGCACGTTCAGAGCACTTTAAAGAAGGTAGAATTCCGTTGTCTACTTTTAGAGCAGATATCGATTATGCACTTGTAGAATCTCATACTACCTATGGAAGATTAGGAGTAAAGGTATGGATTATGAAAGGTGAGGTATATGGGAAGAGAGAATTATCTCCATTGGTAGGATTGTCTAAGAAACAATCAGGACCTAAAGGTGGTGACAGATCGAAACGTCAACAACCTCGTAGTAGAAGAAAATAATTTTTAAAATTAGAAATTAAAAATGTTACAGCCAAAAAGAGTAAAATACCGTAAGGTTCAGAAGGCGAAAGGAAATATGAATGGTAATTCTATGAGAGGGAATCAACTTTCTAATGGAATGTTTGGAATTAAATCCATAGACCAGAACTTATTGACTTCACGTCAGATAGAGGCAGCTCGTATTGCGGCAACTCGTCACATGAAGAGAGAGGGTCAGTTATGGATTAAAGTTTTTCCAGACAAGCCGATTACTGCAAAACCTTTAGAAGTACGTATGGGTAAGGGAAAAGGAGCTCCTTCTCATTTCGTAGCAGTGATAAAGCCAGGAAGAATCTTGTTTGAAATTGGTGGTGTGCCAATGAATGTAGCCAAAGAGGCGTTACGTTTAGCAGCACAAAAGCTTCCGGTAAGAACGAAGTTTGTAATCGCAAGAGATTTTGATATTAACGCATAATTCTAAAACATATGAAACAATCAGAAATTAAAGAATTAGCTACAGTAGCTCTTAACGAGAAGCTTGCAGCGTTTCAAAAGAATTATACCGATCTTAAGATGGCACATGCCATAACGCCAATGGAGAACCCATTACAGTTAAGAGGCTTAAGAAGAACTGTCGCAAGAATTGCAACAGAATTAACAAAAAGAGAATTACAATAATTCTATAGTCAGTTTTAAAGATGGAAAAAAGAAATCTTAGAAAAGAGAGAATTGGTGTTGTTTCTAGCAGCAAAATGGAGAAATCTATTGTTGTCGCTGAAGTGAAAAGAGTAAAGCACCCGATGTACGGAAAGTTCGTATTAAAGACTAAGAAGTACGTTGCGCACGACGAAAAGAACGATTGCAACGAAGGAGATACTGTTAGGATCATGGAAACAAAGCCTATGAGTAAATCAAAACGTTGGAGATTAGTAGAAATCCTAGAAAGAGCTAAATAATATGTTACAGACAGAATCAAGATTAAAAGTCGCAGATAATACTGGAGCAAAAGAAGTTTTAGTAATTAGAGTTTTGGGAGGTACAAGAAAACGGTATGCAAGTATTGGAGACAAGATTGTTGTAACCGTTAAATCTGCAACTCCAAACGGAGCTGTTAAGAAGGGTCAAGTATCCAGAGCAGTTGTTGTAAGAACAAAGAAAGAAGTAAGACGTAAAGACGGATCATACATTCGATTTGATGATAACGCTTGTGTACTTTTAAATCCTACAGAGGAGATGAGAGGAACTCGTGTATTCGGTCCTGTTGCCCGTGAACTTCGTGAGAAACAATTCATGAAAATAGTATCATTAGCACCTGAAGTGCTTTAAACCAGAAACAAGATGAAGAAGTTTAAAATAAAATCAGGAGATACTGTAAGAGTAATTGCAGGAGACCACAAAGGTTCGGAAGGGAAAGTTTTACAAATTGTAAAAGATAAAGATAGAGTTCTTGTAGAGGGTGTTAACTTAGTATCTAAGCATACAAAGCCAAGCGCACAAAGTCCACAAGGAGGTATCGTAAAAAAAGAAGCATCATTACACATCTCTAATGTTTTATTAGTAGAAGATGGAGTTGCTGTAAGAGTTGGCTTTAAGGTTGATGGAGATACGAAAACAAGAATCTCTAAAAAAACTAAAAAATAATAATCATGAGTTACGTACCAAGATTAAAAGCAGAATATAAGAGTAAAATAGTAAGTGCTCTTAAAGAAGAATTTAGCTACAGCAATATAATGCAAGTGCCTAAATTACAGAAGATTGTTGTTTCTAAAGGTGTCGGTGCTGCAATTGCAGACAAGAAACTAATAGATTACGCAATTGAAGAAGTAACTAAAATTACTGGTCAAAAAGCAGTTTCAACATTATCTAAAAAGGATGTTGCCGCATTTAAATTACGTAAGGGTATGCCAATTGGTGTAAAAGTTACTTTACGTGGAGATAAAATGTATGAATTCTTAGATCGATTAGTTACTGCCTCATTACCACGTGTAAGAGACTTTAACGGTATCAAAGCAAATGGTTTTGACGGTAGAGGAAATTACAATTTAGGGATTGTAGAGCAAATCATTTATCCAGAAATTAATATTGATCAAGTTAAAAAAATCAATGGAATGGATATTACATTTGTAACATCTGCAAATACTGATAAGGAAGCAAAATCATTATTAACCGAATTAGGTTTACCTTTTAAAAAGAACTAAGATGGCTAAAGAATCAATGAAAGCGCGTGAGCGCAAAAGAGCTGCAACCGTAGCAAAATATGCTGAGAAAAGAAAAGCTTTAAAAGCAGCTGGAGATTTCGAAGGATTGCAAAAATTACCAAAGAATGCTTCACCAATAAGAATGCACAACAGATGTAAACTTACTGGTAGACCAAAAGGGTATATGCGTCAATTTGGACTTTCACGTGTTACTTTCCGTGAAATGGCCAATCAAGGCTTAATACCAGGAGTTCGTAAAGCAAGTTGGTAAGATTAAAAAAATAAATCTTAATCTAAAAAATAGAATGTGTATATTTGCACGCTCTATTTTTTTGAGTAAAACTAATTTTAACTGATTATAGGTTCATTTGTCACAGAGAAATCTGTAGCAACAATAGAGGCAAGTGAAAACCGGAATCGCAATTTTAAATAAATATGTATACAGATCCAATCGCGGATTTTCTAACCAGAGTTAGAAATGCAATCGCAGCAGGACACAGAGTAGTAGAAATTCCTGCTTCGAACTTGAAGAAGGAAATGACTAAAATTTTGTTTGATCAAGGGTATATTTTAAGCTACCAGTTCAATGACGATAAAGTCCAAGGAACTATCAAAATCGCTTTAAAATATAGCAAAGACACAAAAGAGTCAGTAATCAGAAAAATCCAAAGAATCAGTACCCCTGGTTTGCGTAAATACGTTGGCTCTGCAGAGATGCCAAGAGTATTAAACGGTCTTGGTATTGCTATTGTTTCAACATCGAAAGGTGTAATGACAAACAAAAAAGCACGTCAAGAAAATGTTGGAGGAGAAGTTTTATGTTACGTTTATTAAACCTTAAGAGATGAGTAGAATAGGAAAAAATCCCGTTAGCATTCCACAAGGTGTAGATGTAAACATAAACGACAATATTGTAACTGTAAAAGGAAAGTTAGGAGAATTATCTCAAAGCATTTCAAGCGGAATTACAATCAAGATAGAAGATTCATTAATCGTACTAGATAGAGATTCAGAATCTAAAGATCATAAAGCACAACATGGCTTAATGAGAGCATTGATCAATAACATGATTATTGGTGTTAGTAAAGGATGGACCAAAGACTTACAATTGGTAGGTGTTGGTTACAGAGCTTCTAACCAAGGTCAGAAATTAGATCTTGCATTAGGTTTTTCACACAATATTGTTTTAGATGTAGCTCCAGAAGTTAAAGTTGAAACAATATCAGAGAAAGGAAAAGATCCAATTATTAAATTATCTTCTTTTGATAAGCAATTAGTAGGGCAAGTAGCTGCAAAGATTCGTTCTTTTAGAGCACCAGAGCCTTATAAAGGAAAAGGAGTTAAGTTTGTAGGAGAAATATTAAGAAGAAAAGCAGGTAAATCTGCATAATTATATATATTATGGCATTATCAAAGCTTGAAAGAAGAACTAGAATTAAGCATAGAATCAGAAAAATAATTTCTGGAACTGCAACCAAACCAAGATTATCTGTGTTTAGAAGCAATAAAGAAATATATGCTCAATTAGTAGACGATGTAAACGGAGTGACAATCGCTGGCGTTTCATCAAGAGATAAAGACATTAAAGCAACCTCTAAAACTGAAGCATCTGCTGCAGTTGGTAAGGCGATTGCTGAATTAGCAACCAAAGCAGGGTTAGACACTGTTGCTTTCGATAGAAACGGATATTTATATCACGGTAGAGTTAAAGTATTAGCAGATGCCGCTAGAGAAGCTGGTTTAAAATTTTAAGAAATTATGCAAGGTTATAAAAACGTAGAAAGAGTGAAGCCTAGTGGGTTAGAGCTTGTAGATAAGTTAGTAGGAGTACAGCGTGTTACCAAAGTAACAAAAGGGGGTAGAGCATTTGGTTTCTCTGCAATCGTTGTTGTTGGTGATGGTAACGGTGTTGTTGGTCACGGTTTAGGAAAATCTAAAGATGTTGCTTCAGCAATTGCAAAAGCAATTGAAGACGCAAAGAAAAATTTAGTAAGAATACCTATTTTACAAGGTACGCTTCCTCATGAGCAAAAAGGAAAGTTTGGTGGTGCGAAAGTATTTATCAAGCCTGCTTCTCCTGGTACAGGAGTTATTGCTGGTGGTGCAGTACGTGCGGTATTAGAATCAGTTGGAGTTCATGATGTATTATCAAAATCTCAAGGTTCTTCAAATCCTCACAATGCAGTAAAAGCAACTTTCAATGCATTATTACAATTACGTAGTGCAGGACAAATTGCAAAGCAAAGAGGGGTATCTTTAGAAACAGTATTTAACGGATAAATCTAAGAACGATGGCAAGAATAAAAGTTACACAAGTAAAAAGTCAAATCGGGCGTCTTCAGAGTCAAAAGAGAACTTTAGAAGCTTTAGGTTTACGTAAAATGAACCAAACAGTAGAACATGAGGCAACTCCTTCTATTGTAGGTATGGTAAATACAGTTAAACACTTAGTTTCTTTCGAAGAAATTAAATAAAGACATATATACAAATGAATTTACATAATTTAACACCCGCAGAAGGTTCCGTAAAAAAAGGAAAAAGAATTGCAAGAGGTGAAGGATCTGGAAAAGGTGGTACTGCAACAAGAGGTCATAATGGACAGAAATCTCGTTCAGGTTACTCAAGAAAGATTGGTTTTGAAGGAGGGCAAATGCCACTTCAAAGACGTGTTCCTAAGTTTGGTTTTACAAACATCAACCGTAAAGAATACCAAGGGATCAACATAGAGACTTTACAGGCACTAGTTGATAGTGGAAAAATTACTGATACAGTTACTTTAGATATTTTAATTGCTAATAGATTAGCAGGTAAAAACGACCTAGTAAAAATACTAGGAAACGGAGAATTAAAAGCTAAATTAAGTATAACAGTACACAAGTTTACTGTAACTGCAAAAGCGGCTATTGAAGCTGCTGGAGGAGAAGCAGTAACTTTATAAGAAAAGCGAAAAGATGAGTTTCATAAAGACGTTAAAAGACATTTTCAGTATTGAAGAATTAAAGAATAAGATTCTTCTTACGATTGGTTTAATCGCTGTGTATCGATTTATGGCAGCTGTTCCATTACCTGGAATAGATCCATTACAATTGACAGCATTAAAAGACAACGCTTCTGGAGGTGGTCTATTAACATTATTAGACGCATTTACTGGAGGAGCATTTGCACGAGCATCCGTAATGGCGCTTGGAATTATGCCTTATATTTCTGCTTCTATTGTAGTACAGTTAATGGGAATTGCGATTCCTTATTTACAAAAACTACAAAAAGATGGAGAAAGTGGACGTAAAAAGATTACGCAAATCACAAGATGGTTAACCATTGGAATTACGTTGGTTCAAGCACCTACCTATATTGGTTTTATTCAAAACCAAATGGATTTACCTGCTGAAGCCTTTTTAATTACAGGTCCTGTATTTTGGGTATCTTCGATTGTTATTTTAACTGCAGGAACAATTTTTGCAATGTGGTTAGGAGAGCGTATTACAGACAAAGGAGTTGGTAATGGTATTTCATTATTAATTACAGTCGGTATTATCGCTAACTTTCCAGCTGCCTTTTTACAAGAATTTGTTGCTAAAACAACAAATGCAGGAGCAGGTGGATTGATGATGATCTTAATTGAAATCATAGTTTGGTTTGTTGTAATTTTATTAACTGTTTTATTGGTGACTGCTGTTCGTAAAATTGCAGTTCAGTATGCAAGAAGAACAGTCGCAGGAAGTACACAAAATGTTGCAGGTTCAAGAGATTACATTCCTTTGAAATTAAATGCAGCAGGAGTAATGCCAATTATTTTTGCACAAGCAATTATGTTTTTACCAGTTGCACTTGCACAAAAGTATCCAGCAATCGCAGGATTGCAAGATAATTTTGGTTGGGAATACAATTTAATATTTGCATTATTAATCATCATCTTTAGTTATTTCTATACTGCCATTACGGTGCGTACAGATGAAATGGCGCAAGGCCTGAAAAGAAGTGGTGGTTTTATCCCAGGGATCAGACCTGGTAAAGACACAGCAGACAAGTTAGACAGTGTTTTGTCTCGAATTACGTTCCCAGGATCGTTATTCTTAGCAGCATTATCGATACTTCCAGCAGTTGTAGTTCAGTTTGGAGTACAGCAAAGTTGGGCGATGTTTTATGGAGGTACTTCATTAATCATTATGGTAGGTGTAGCAATAGACACATTACAACAAATAAACTCGTACTTATTAAACCGTCATTATGATGGCTTAATGAAAGCAGGAAATACTAACAGAAAATCTTTAAACGATTAAATGGCTAAGCAATCAGCAATTCAACAAGATGGAACGATTACAGAAGCATTGTCAAATGCAATGTTCCGTGTAGAATTAGAAAACGGACACGTTGTAACTGCACATATCTCAGGTAAAATGCGCATGCATTATATTAAATTACTACCAGGAGATAAAGTAAAGTTAGAAATGAGTCCTTATGATTTGACAAAGGCAAGAATTACTTATAGATATTAATAAAAACTAGACTAATGAAAGTTAGAGCATCAGTAAAAAAGAGAAGTGCCGACTGCAAGATTGTTCGCAGAAAAGGTAGATTATATGTGATTAATAAACAAAATCCTAGATTTAAACAAAGACAAGGGTAATGGCAAGAATAGCAGGTATTGATATTCCAAAAAACAAAAGAGGGGTTATTGCTTTAACTTACATCTTCGGTATTGGAAGCAGCAGAGCTCAAAAAGTTTTAGCAAATGCAAAGGTTGACGAAAGCATCAAAGTTCAAGATTGGACGGATGATCAAATCGCAGCAATTAGAGAACAAGTTGGATCTTTCACGATTGAGGGTGAATTGCGCTCAGAAGTTCAGTTAAACATCAAACGTTTGATGGATATTGGATGTCAGAGAGGAATTCGTCACAGACTCGGTCTTCCTTTAAGAGGACAGAGAACGAAGAACAACTCTAGAACTCGAAAAGGTAAGAGAAAAACTGTAGCTAACAAGAAAAAATAAAGTTAGATAAAGTAATCAAGATCTAAATTTGATTAAAACAATCAAACTTAGAAAACTAAATTACTAAAACTTAAACAATTATGGCAAAAGCAAGTTCAAAAAAACGTAAAGTAGTAGTAGAATCTGTTGGAGAAGCGCACGTAACTGCCTCTTTCAACAATATCATTATTTCTTTAACAAACAAAAAAGGAGATGTAATCTCTTGGTCATCTGCAGGTAAAATGGGTTTCAGAGGTTCTAAAAAGAATACTCCTTACGCAGCTCAGTTAGCAGCAGAAGATTGTTCAGTAGTAGCAAAAGAAGCAGGTTTACGTAAAGTAAAAGTGTATGTTAAAGGACCAGGTAACGGTAGAGAGTCTGCAATCAGATCATTACACAATGCAGGTATCGAAGTAACAGAAATTATTGATGTTACACCAATGCCGCACAACGGTTGTCGTCCACCAAAGAGAAGAAGAGTTTAATCAGAATTTTTCTGATTAAATGCTGAATTTATTTCAGCAACAAAAAAAGAATATCAATTATTATATTTTAACTAAGTAGGAATTCGATTATCGAAGGAGATAGCCTTAATTCATAATCCCTGCTTTAATAACAACGAAATGGCAAGATATACAGGACCTAAAACTAAAATTGCTCGTAAGTTTGGCGAAGCAATTTTCGGAGATGATAAAAACTTCGAAAAAAGAAATTACCCTCCAGGACAGCATGGAAATGCAAAAAGAAGAGGAAAAAAATCTGAATATGCTACCCAGTTAATGGAAAAGCAAAAAGCAAAATATACTTATGGTATTTTAGAGCGTCAATTCAGTAACTTATTCAAAAAAGCATCAGCTTCTCAAGGAATTACCGGTGAAATTTTATTACAATTATGTGAGTCTCGTTTAGACAACGTTGTGTATAGAATGGGGATTTCTAAATCTAGAAGTGGAGCACGTCAATTAGTTTCTCACAGACACATTACTGTGAATGGAGAACTTGTTAACATTCCATCATATAGTTTACAAGAAGGAGATGTGGTTGCAGTAAGAGAAAAATCAAAATCATTAATCGCTATTGAAGATGCTTTAGCTTCTTCAAGTACTGTTTTTGAATGGTTGACTTGGAATGCAGATAAGAAAGAAGGAACTTTTGTAAAGGCTCCGGAAAGATTACAAATTCCTGAAAATATCAAGGAACAATTGATCGTAGAATTATATTCTAAATAATAAATTAATCATATTGGTATTTAGCCAAAGGATGTATTTGTACTTCTTCAAACGACTACATCGCGCAACTAAATAACAATTCAAACGAAGAAACAATGGCAATATTAAATTTTCAAAAGCCTGATAAAGTGATCATGATTGAATCTACAGATTTTTCTGGAAGATTTGAATTCAGACCTTTAGAGCCAGGTTTTGGTCTTACAGTAGGAAATGCATTAAGAAGAGTTCTTTTATCTTCATTAGAAGGTTTTGCAATTACTTCATTAAGATTAGATGGTGTAGAGCATGAGTTTTCTACCATTACAGGAATTGTAGAAGATGTTACAGAAATTATCTTAAACTTAAAACAAGTACGTTTTAAAAAGCAGATTGATGAAACGGACAGAGAAACTGTATCAGTTGCAGTATCAGGTCAGGATCAATTAACTGCAGGAGATTTACAAAAATTTATTTCAGGTTTTCAAGTATTGAACCCAGATTTAGTGATTTGTAACATGGACAAATCTGTGAAGTTAAATGCTGAAATCACGATCGAAAAAGGGAGAGGATTTGTACCAGCAGAAGAAAACAAAAAATCAGGTGCTCCAATAGGAACTATATTCACAGATTCTATTTACACTCCAATAAAGAATGTAAAATATGCGATTGAAAACTTTCGTGTTGAGCAAAAAACGGATTATGAAAAATTAGTTTTCGATATCGATACTGATGGATCAATTAGTCCTAAAGATGCATTGACTGAAGCTGCAAAAATATTAATCCACCACTTTATGTTATTCTCTGATGAGCGTATCACTTTAGAGGCAGATGAAATTGCACAAACAGAAACGTATGATGAAGAATCATTACACATGCGTCAGTTATTAAAAACAAGATTGATCGACATGGATCTTTCTGTAAGAGCTTTAAATTGTTTAAAAGCAGCAGAAGTAGATACATTAGGAGATTTAGTTTCTTTTAACAAAAGTGACTTAATGAAGTTCCGTAACTTCGGTAAAAAATCATTAACAGAACTAGAAGAACTAGTAATTGTGAAAGGTTTGAATTTCGGAATGGACTTAAGCAAATACAAATTAGATAAAGATTAATCTTTCATAGTTTGCTCCTCAAAAAGGGTTGAGCAAGATGAAAGTATAAAACACACGTCATGAGACACGGAAAGAAATTTAACCATTTAGGAAGAAAAACAGCGCACAGAAAGGCAATGTTAGCAAATATGACTTGTTCATTAATTGAGCACAAGCGTATTAACACCACTGTAGCAAAAGCAAAAGCATTGCGTTTATTCGCTGAGCCTTTGATCACAAAATCAAAATCAGATACAACACATAACAGACGTATCGTTTTTAGTAATTTACGTGACAAATTTGCGGTTACAGAATTATTTAAAGAAATCTCTGTAAAAGTAGCTGACAGACCAGGAGGATATTTACGTATCATCAAATTAGGAAATCGTCAAGGAGATAATGCTCCTATGGCAATGGTAGAATTCGTTGATTACAACGAAATCTATAACCCTAAAGGAACAAAAGCTAAGAAAACTACTCGTAGAGGAAGAAGCAAAAAAGCCGAAGCTCCTCAAGTAGATGCGCCAGCAACGGAAGAAAAATCTGAAGAATAAAAAATGAAAATTTTTTTAAATCATATTCAAGGGATAAACATCAATGTTTATCCCTTTTTTTATATTTTTGTAACAACAAACAACATTACTAAATGAAATATCAATCAAGAAAAAAAGCATTAGTCTTACTTGCTGACGGAACTATCTTTTATGGAAAATCTGTTGGTATTGAAGGTACTTCCACTGGAGAAATCTGTTTCAATACAGGAATGACTGGTTATCAAGAAATCTTCACAGACCCTTCTTATTTTGGTCAACTTATGGTTACCACCAATGCACATATTGGGAATTATGGAGTGAATGAAGATGAAGTTGAGTCTGACAGTATTAAAATTTCAGGTTTAATTTGTAGAAACTTTAGCTTTACACATTCCCGAGTTGATTCGGATGGAAATTTAGAAGATTGGTTTACAAAACACAATTTAGTAGCTATTTCAGATGTAGACACCAGAGCATTGGTTGCTTACATTAGAGACAATGGCGCTATGAATGCGATTATTTCTACTGATGTTGATAATATTGATGCTTTAAAGAAACAATTACAAGCAACTCCAAATATGGAAGGCCTTGAATTGGCTTCAAAAGTATCTACACAAGCACCTTATTATGTAGGCGATGAAAACGCACCCATTAAAATTGCTGCGATAGATATTGGTATCAAGAAAAATATATTAAGAAACTTTGTTAAAAGAGGTGCTTATATTAAAGTGTTTCCATACAATGCAACCTTTGAAGAGTTGGCTTCTTTCAATCCAGATGGATATTTTATTTCTAACGGACCTGGAGATCCAGCACCCTTAGTTGCAGCACAAGAAGCGGCGAAACAAATCATACAAAGAGATTTACCATTGTTTGGTATTTGTTTAGGTCATCAAGTCATTGCTCTGGCAAATGGAATTTCTACCTATAAAATGCACAACGGACACAGAGGAATTAACCATCCCGTTAAAAATCTTTTAACAGGTAAAGGAGAAATTACTTCACAAAATCATGGTTTTGCAATTGACAGAGCAGAAGCCGAAGCGCATGCCGATGTCCAAATTACCCATGTACACTTAAATGACAATACTGTAGCAGGAATTCAAATGAAAAATAAAAATGTATTTTCTGTTCAATACCATCCAGAGGCAAGTCCAGGTCCTCACGACGCAGAATACCTTTTTTATCAATTTATAGCAAATATAAAAAAGCATAAAATAGTCGTTTCATAACGACTATTTTTTATTCCAGTTTACTGAAATCGTTTTCGTAAGAAACTCATCCAAAGCCTTATAAGAAAGGTGGTTTTTAGTAAATTGCGACATAAAATAATTAGAACATAATTAATAACAATATAGCATTATGAGTATTATAATCAACATTCACGCAAGACAAATTTTTGATTCAAGAGGAAACCCTACAGTAGAAGTAGATGTTACCACAGAGAATGGTGTCATGGGAAGAGCAGCTGTTCCATCTGGAGCATCTACAGGAGAACATGAAGCAGTAGAACTTCGTGATGGAGGAAAAGCCTACATGGGAAAAGGCGTTTTAAAAGCGATAGACAATGTAAATCAAATAATAGCTCAAGAACTATTAGGCGTTTCAGTTTTCGAACAGAATACGATTGATCAATTAATGATTGATTTAGACGGAACCCCTAATAAATCAAAACTAGGAGCAAACGCTATTTTAGGCGTTTCTTTAGCGGCTGCAAAAGCAGCTGCCAACGAATTAGGTTTGCCTTTGTACAGATATATTGGAGGCGTTTCTGCAAATACGTTACCAGTTCCAATGATGAATATCATTAATGGAGGGTCACATTCAGATGCACCGATTGCATTCCAAGAATTTATGGTAATGCCTGTAAAAGCGGAAACGTTTTCTCAAGCAATGCAAATGGGTTCTGAAATCTTTCACAATTTAAAGAAAGTTTTACACGACAGAAATTTATCGACAGCAGTTGGAGATGAAGGAGGTTTTGCACCTACGTTAGACGGTACAGAAGATGCTTTAGATACCATTGCATTGGCCGTTAAAAATGCGGGATATACTTTAGGGGATGACATTATGATTGCTTTGGATTGTGCTGCTGCAGAATTTTATGTAGATGGAAAATACAATTATGCAAAGTTTGAAGGTGAAACAGGTAAAATTCGTACAAGCGAAGAGCAAGCAGATTATTTAGCTGAATTAGCAGCGAATTATCCAATCATCTCTATAGAGGATGGAATGGATGAAAACGACTGGGAAGGATGGAAATACTTAACAGACAAGATTGGAGACAAAGTACAATTGGTTGGAGATGATTTATTTGTGACCAATGTAGACCGTTTGTCAAGAGGAATTGAAAATGGAATTGCAAATTCAATTTTAATTAAAGTAAATCAAATCGGAACCTTAACCGAAACGATTGCAGCTGTAAACATGGCACAAAATGCTGGTTTTACTTCCGTAATGAGTCACCGTTCAGGAGAAACAGAAGACAATACAATTGCAGATTTAGCAGTTGCTTTAAACTGTGGACAAATTAAAACAGGATCTGCTTCTCGTTCAGACAGAATGGCAAAATACAACCAATTGCTTAGAATTGAAGAACAATTGGGAGACACTGCTTATTTTCCAGGAGAAAATGCATTTAAAATCTAAGATTTATATTTTCATAATTAAAAGCCTCAAAATTGCTATTTTGAGGCTTTTTTTATGGATTTAAATAAATGCATAATATTATCTTAAAATTTAATAAATCGATTGCGTTGGCCTTTTAAAATCCTTTAAAAATTGGTACATTTGTGTGAGATTTAAAAATTTTAAAATTACACGAAGATGCCAGATATAGCTAAGTTACAAATAGGGGACAATTCATATGAGTTTCCACTTGTAAAAGGTACAGAAAATGAAGTTGCCATTGATATTAAAACATTAAGAGGGGCGACAAATGGAGTGATTACGATAGATCCAGGTTATAAAAATACAGGCTCTTGTAAAAGTGCAATTACTTTTTTAGACGGTGAAAAAGGAATTCTTCGTTACCGAGGATATTCGATCGAAGATTTGGCTGAAAAGGCAGATTTTTTAGAAGTTGCTTATGCCTTGATTTTTGGGGATTTACCAACCAAAGAACAATTAGAAAAATTTCATGCAGATATCAAATCGAAATCAATTGTAGATGAAGATGTAAAGAAAATTATGGATGCGTTTCCACGAAATGCACATCCTATGGGTGTTTTGTCTTCTTTGACAAGTGCATTGGTTGCTTTCAACCCATCTTCTGTCAATGTAGATTCTGAAGAAGAAATGTACAACGCGATTGTGAAAATAATGGGGAAATTTCCTGTTTTAGTAGCTTGGGCGATGCGTAAAAAACAAGGTTTACCCTTAAATTATGGTTCAAAATCTTTAGGATATGTAGAGAATATTATGAAAATGATGTTTGAACAACCGAATGAAGAATATGTTGCCAATCCAATAATTAAAGATGCTTTAGACAAACTATTAATCTTACATGCAGATCACGAACAAAACTGTTCTACTTCTACTGTTCGAATTGTAGGTTCATCGCATGCAGGTTTATTTGCTTCATTATCTGCAGGGATTTCTGCATTATGGGGGCCTTTACATGGTGGTGCCAATCAAGCCGTATTAGAAATGTTAGAAGCAATCAAAGAAGATGGCGGAGATACGAAGAAATACATGGCGAAGGCAAAAGACAAAAATGATCCATTCCGTCTCATGGGATTTGGACATCGTGTTTATAAAAATTTCGATCCAAGAGCAACGATTATCAAAGTAGCAGCCGACGAAGTATTGAAAGATTTAGGAATTGAAGATCCAATTTTAGACATTGCTAGAGGATTGGAGCAAGAAGCGTTAAATGATCCTTATTTCGTAGATCGTAAATTGTATCCAAATGTAGACTTCTACTCTGGAATTATTTATAGAGCTATGGGAATCCCTGTTGAAATGTTTACAGTAATGTTTGCTTTAGGACGTTTACCAGGATGGATTGCACAATGGAAAGAAATGCGTGAGAACAAAGAACCAATTGGTCGTCCACGTCAAATTTATACCGGAGAAAATTTAAGAGATTTTGTGACTGCTGAAAATAGGTAAGCATTCACTCTATTATTTCACAAAAGCTTCCTGTTTTCAGGAAGCTTTTTTAGCCTTATATCTATGATTAAAATCAATGTTCAAGACGAAGTGTCTCGATTAAGAGCGGTTCTTTTAGGAACTGCAAAAAGCAATGGACCAACGCCGAAAGCCGCGGACTGTTATGATCCAAAAAGTAAATTACATGTACTTGCTGGTACCTACCCTAAAGAAGCGGATATGGTGCTTGAAATGGAAGCGGTAGCTGCTGTTTTTAAAAAGTATGAGATAACCGTTTATAGACCCGAGGTCCTTGAAAACTACAATCAGATTTTCTCTAGAGACATTGCTTTTTGTATTGATGATAAACTGATCAAAGCAAATATTTTACCCGACAGAGAAAAAGAATTCGAAGCAATTGGGCATGTGCTTACACAAATCGATCCCGAAAAAATCCTAGAACTTCCAGAAGAATGCCATGTAGAAGGTGGCGATGTAATGCCTTGGGGCGATTATATTTTTGTGGGTACCTATTCGGGTGTAGATTATCCCGACTACATTACGGCTAGAACCAACACAGATGCCGTAATTGCTTTGCAAGAATTGTTTCCTGAGAAAATTGTCAAGTCTTTCGAACTTCGGAAAGACAATCTACAACCCAAAGAAAATGCTTTGCATTTGGATTGTTGCTTCCAACCGCTTGGGCAAGGAAAAGCAATCTTACATAAAAATGGGTTTTTAGTAGCCGCAGAGTACAATTGGTTGGTCGATTTCTTTGGCAAAGAAAACATCTTTGAAATTACCAAAGAGGAAATGTACAACATGAACAGCAACGTGTTTTCAATTGCCGAAGATGTGGTCATTTCTGAAACCAATTTCACTCGATTGAACACCTGGTTGCGTGCAAATGGTTTTACTGTTGAGGAAGTGCCGTATGCAGAAATTGCCAAACAGGAGGGCTTATTGCGCTGTTCTACCATGCCCTTAATACGCGATTAGGTTTTTTATTGAACACGCTTTGCAATCGCCCTTAGCGGGGGCTTGTTTGCAAAGATTATATAACCTACATGGAAGTTATATCGTTCATCTCAGCGAGCTAGTTGTTTTATCTATAAAAATCAAAAATAAATAAACTAATGTTTGTTTAAACACACTTTCAATACAACAAATAGGAAGCTTTAAACCGTTCAAAAACTTTTAAGATTTGCCCTGAGTTTTCTGTTAAAATTGTATAATTTTGCGACATATAAAAAATCAAATGCAACAGACCACCAATACCATTTTAATGGTTCGTCCGATTAACTTTCGAATGAACGAACAAACTGCAGTCAATAACTATTATCAAAAAGTACTCGATACTTTATTGCCAGCAACGGTAAATGCAAAAGCACAAACAGAATTTGATGCTTATGTAGACAAATTACGTAGTGTTGGTGTGCACGTTGTGGTAGTTTCCGATACCGATGAATTTGATACCCCAGATGCGCTATTTCCAAACAACTGGATTTCTTTTCATCAAGATGGAACGGTGGCATTGTATCCAATGTTTGCAAAAAACAGACGCATGGAGCGCCGTGAAGACATTTTAGACCAATTAGAAGCCAAAGGATTCCGCATTGATTCGGTTGTCGATTATACTTCTGCAGAGCAATCTGGGTTTTACTTAGAAGGCACTGGAAGTTTATTGTTAGATCGCTTGAACAACAAAGCCTATTGTGCTTTGTCTCCTAGAGCCGATGAAGATTTATTCATAGAGTTTTGTGAAGATTTTGAGTACACCCCTGTGATTTTTACCGCCAATCAAACCGTAGATGGAGAACGCAAAGAAATCTACCACACCAATGTAATGATGTGTTTGGCAGAAACCTTTGCAGTAATTTGTTTGGACAGTATAGACGATAAAAAAGAACGCAAAAATCTTTTAAAGAATTTAAAAGAAGATGGTAAGCAAGTCATCAATATCAGCGAAGAACAAGTACATAATTTTGCAGGAAACATGTTGCAAGTTCGGGGCGCAAATGACGAACGCTTCTTAGTGATGAGTCAGGCAGCATTTGATTCCTTAACAAAGCAACAAATTGCACAAATAGAAAACCACTGTAAAATTATTTCAAGCTCTTTAGATACCATTGAAGCTTGTGGCGGTGGAAGTGCACGTTGTATGATGGCAGAAGTGTTCTTGCCAAAAGCATAAGTCAATCCAATTAGCAGATTATTTTTCTAAAGCTTCTGAAATCACTTTTCCAGAAGTGCTATTCGGCGCCTCTATTTGTAAGAGATTGGCAATGGTGGGTGCAATATCTACAATTTCATATCTTTTTGAAGAACTTCCTTTTTGGATGCCATTTCCGTAGAAAAGAATGGGTACGTGGGTGTCATAGGAATACCCAGAGCCATGACTGGTTCCTTTTCTTCCATATGATAAGGTTGCTGGATAAGGCAACAACATTACATCACCAGAATATTTTTGATTGTATCCATTTTGTAGAGAGTTTAAAATGCCTTCCGAAAAGTGGGTTGTTTGCAAGGTTCTTGCAGTTACCGCTTTGTAGATTCCATCAAAAGAAATCGCTTCATCCGCTATTTTTTGAGCAACTGTATTTTGCTCCAAGCCCAAAGAATCTAATACTTTCTTGTTTAAGAAAACTTGAGAGTTGGAAATGTTTTCAATCAACTTGGTCGAGTTATAATATTTTTCAGTAATTGTAGTAAGGTGTTTTTTGAATTTTGTTCCATCAAAATAATGTGCTGGGATTTTTAAAGACTGTAAATAAGCAGGAACATGCACAGCGGCATGATCTGCCGTTAAGAAAATCGTATAATTTCCTTCTCCTACTTCCGCATCTAAGGTTTCAAACAATTCCGCAAGGTCGTTGTCTAAACGTAAATAAGTATCTTCAATTTCCACAGATGCCGGTCCGTATTGATGCCCTACGTAATCGGTAGATGAAAAACTGATGGTTAGAAAATCTGTATATTCTGATCTCCCTAAATGCTCTCCAATAATGGCTGCTTTAGCAAAGTCAGCAGTGATCGAGTTTCCAGCCGGAATTGCTTTGATCAGACTATAATTCCCATTGTTTTTTCTCAATGCAGGAATATTGTGTGGAAATGTGGGTGTTTTTTCACCATTGTGTAATGCCTCAAATTCATTATTGTCAGCAATACTCTGCGTGTAGGTATTCATTTCATAGAGGGTTTCCCAAGGCGTACTTAGATAATCCTCCACTTTTTTTGAAGCATTGAATTTGTTGACCCAATTTGGAAGTTGCTCCATATAAAATGAACTTGAAATCCATTGCCCATAGTTGCCGCCACTAAACCAATAGGCAGCATTTGCAGTATGCCCGGCAGGCAATATCGAAGAGCGGTCTTTAATGGCAATACCAATGGTTTTTCCGTGCATGTTTTGTGCCAAATGCAATTGATCTGTTACAGTGGTGGTCAACATCCTATATGGCGATTTTTCACCTTCATTACTCTCATTTCCAATGGTTTTGTAGTTCGCATCGTCTACACAATAAATGGATTCTTTCGCAAATTTATCATACCAATTGTTAGAAATAATTGCGTGTTCAGAAGGCGTGGTACCTGTATAAATGGAAGCATGTCCTACTGCAGTATAAGTAGGAATCAAATTGTAATGCGCATTTTCCAATGAAAAACCGTCGTTCAATAAGCGTTTAAAACCATTTTCAGAATAGCGGTCAGCAAAACGTGTTAAGTAGTCGTAGCGCATTTGATCAATCACAATACCCACGACTAATTTTGGTTTCTTGGGTGTGGTGTTTTTTGATTGGAAACTATAGAAAATAGTACTAAAAGCGAATACAATAAGAATTAATTTTTTCATAAAACAATAGAATGTTAAAGTATGCTCAAAAGTACAAATTTTTAATTTTGATCGCTATAATTTAACTTATGGTTGTTCATTTTTTAATACTTTAGCAAAAAGAAAAATAACAATTGAATGAATTACCTAGAGCACTTTGGTAAATACTGTATGATGTTGGGGCAAGTTTTTAAAGCACCACAGCGTCCTCGCGTTTTTAGAGACGCCTTGTTTAAAGATATTGAAGAATTAGGCCTTAAATCTCTTGGGATTATTATGTTTATTTCTTTTTTTATTGGAGGTGTTATCGCGCTTCAGACAGCGCTAAATCTAGAAGATCCATTAATTCCAGATTCTCTCATTGGTTTTGCTGCAAAAAGATCGATAATTTTAGAATTTGCACCTACTTTTTGTTCTATTATTTTAGCAGGAAAAGTGGGATCCTATATTACTTCGAGTATCGGAACCATGCGAGTTACAGAACAAATCGATGCTTTGGAGGTCATGGGTATCAACTCTTTGAACCACTTGGTGTTGCCAAAAATAATCGCGACTGTTTTCTTTTATCCATTCTTAATTTGTTTGGGGATGATTTTAGGGATTTTTGGAGGTTGGCTTGCAGGAGTGTTGTCTGGTCTATTTACAGGAACTGATTATATTATCGGAATTCAATCTGATTTTCAACCTTTTTTATTAGTGTATGCAATGATCAAAACATTGGTCTTTGCGTTTCTAATTTCTACCGTTCCATCTTATCATGGGTATTATGTAAAAGGAGGCTCGTTGGCCGTTGGTAAAGCAAGCACGCAAGCAGTTGTTTGGACTACCGTTTTAATTGTGATTTCCAATTATTTTCTAACTCAAATGCTTTTAACATAGATGATTGCAGTTAAAGATTTACACAAAGGTTTTGGCGACGTAAAAGTCTTAAAAGGAATTTCAACTACTTTTCAAGCAGGAGAAACCAGTCTCATAATTGGACAAAGTGGTTCTGGAAAAACCGTCTTTTTAAAATCGTTAATAGGTTTACACGTCCCTGAATCGGGAACCATTTCTTTTGACGGTCGTATTAATACAGATTTTACAATGGAAGCGAAAAGAGCCTGGCGTCAAGAAATTGGGATGGTATTTCAAGGAAGTGCCCTTTTTGATTCGCAAACCGTCGAAGAAAATGTTATGTTTCCATTAAAAATGTTTACCAACAACTCTCAAAAGGAAATGCTCGATCGTGTCAATTTTGTATTAGATCGTGTGAACCTTTCCAATGCCAATAAAAAATTTCCTGCAGAACTTTCGGGCGGAATGCAAAAAAGAGTTGCCATTGCAAGAGCCATCGTCATGAATCCAAAATACTTGTTTTGCGATGAGCCAAATTCGGGTTTAGATCCTCAAACAGCGATTGTAATTGACAATTTAATTCAAGAAATAACAGCAGAATATAAAATTACAACGGTAATAAACACCCATGATATGAATTCTGTCATGGAAATTGGTAAAAAAATTGTGTTTCTCAAAAATGGGGTAAAAGCATGGGAGGGAACTAAAAATGAAATCTTTAAAACTGATAATGAGGCAATTGTTGAATTTGTATATTCTTCCAATTTATTCAAGAAAGTAAGGCAGGCATATTTAAATGAAACAAAGTAAAAAAAAATCTTGTTTATTATAAATAAGATGATATATTTGCAGCCGCTTAAAAGAGCAAAATGACCTGGTAGCTCAGTTGGTAGAGCATCTCCCTTTTAAGGAGAGGGTCCTGGGTTCGAGCCCCAGCCCGGTCACATTAAAACTCTGTACATCTGTACAGAGTTTTTTTATTTTTTATCCTTTTTGTTCCTAAAAAAGGTTAATTTAGGTATTCTTAAAACTTAATATGACTAAAATTAATTTATTTCTTAGCTTTTTGTTATTCATGAATACTTCTGATACCCTTATTTTTAATTTTACAAAAGATGCAAATCTCACTTCTTGGCAAGTTGTTGACGACGGTGTAATGGGAGGAAGGTCTCAAGGTAATTTTGCAATCAATGAAGAAGGAAATGCCGTTTTTGAAGGAACCGTTTCATTAGATAATTATGGCGGATTTTCATCGGTAAGACATACGTTTCCTGAGAAGGATGTTTCTAAGTTTACCAAAGTGCTTTTGCGAGTAAAAGGTGATGGGAAGAAATATCAGTTTCGAATCAAAGAAAAAAGAAGAGACTATTATTCCTATATCACTACCTTTCAGACGACAACTGAATGGAAAACCCTCACATTAGAGATGAATCAGATGTATCCAGCATTTAGAGGAAGAACCTTAAATATGGATAATTTAATACCCAATAAAATAGAAGAAATTGCCATTTTAATTGGAAACAAAAAAGCAGAGAAATTTCGATTGGAAATAGATGTTATCTCATTGCAATAAGTTTTACCACACTTTTTATATTTCATTATTATTTACAGATTACTCATGGAAGAAAATACTATTAAAGACCATAATACTGCAGATCCTAAACAGGGGATTCAACAAGATGCTAAAGGACTTTTTCAGAATCTTAAAAAGTTTATTGTCGAACTCCTTGATTTTAGAGAAGACACTGATCATGAAGCGACAATAGAAGCCATAAAAGCAGATATTCCTTTCAAAGGAGCAACGGCCTGGATTCTTATTTTTGCAGTCTTTGTAGCCTCAATAGGCTTGAATGCAGATTCTACAGCGGTCGTGATTGGTGCCATGCTTATTTCACCTTTAATGGGGCCTATCCTAGGAATTGGAATGTCATTTGCCTTAAATGATTTTTTGACTTTTAAAAAGTCACTAATACATTTAGGAACCATGATTATGTTGAGTTTATTTGCCTCTTTTTTATTCTTTTATATCTTTCCTCTAAGTGAAGACACCTCAGAGCTATTAGGACGTGTACGACCCGATATTCGTGATGTGTTAATTGCCTTTTTTGGTGGTTTGGCCTTGATGGTTGCGAAAACAAAAAAAGGAACCGTAGCCTCTGTTATTTTTGGAGTTGCTATCGCCACTGCTTTAATGCCACCATTATGTACTGCAGGTTATGGGCTGGCTAAAGGGAATTTCACCTACTTTTTTGGTGCCATGTACCTGTTTACTATTAATACCATTTTTATTGCATTGGCTACCTTTTTGGTGCTAAAATTATTGCGTTTTCCAATGCATAAATATGCAAATGCAGCAAGAAGAAAACGGTATTCAACCATTGCAACTGTGGTCGGAATTTCTGTAATGATTCCTGCTATTTTTACATTCATAAGTGTGTTTAAAGAGAATCAGATTGAAACACAAGTCAATACTTTTATTAAAAATGAAGTGAAACTCATTCCTAACTTCCAATTGATTGATGATTCGTTTTTACCGAAAACCAAAGAAATTTATTTAAATTTTTTTAACGAGGTATCAGACGGAGAAAAAAATATTTTAACAAATCAATTAAGAAATAATCCGAGTTATGATAAAATAAAAGATTTTGATTTAAAAATTAAAGGAAGTGATACAAAAAGTTTTGAGCTAATTACCACCGCCTTTAAAGAGAAACGAGAAGAATTACAAGAAAGTAAAAATATTATTGGAGGCTTGCAGCAGCAAATTGCAGGGCTCCAAGAAACCATAACCGAATTAAATAATCGAATTGAACAAGATGCTTTGAATAAAAATCAAAATGTGATCTTGTTTAGTAGTATTGTAAAAGACGCAAAAATTAGATATGGAGCTATTGAATCTCTCGGATTTGCGAACGTTTTATCATCCAAAGATTTTATAAAAATTGACACGATTCCAGTTGTAACGGTCGAGTGGGATCCAAAACTCTTGGACAGTATAGTCTCTGTGAAAGAAAGGGAATTAAGAAATTGGCTTCAAAAAGAATTGACTTTAGACACGCTTTTTATCAAAAGAGAAAAATAAGAAGTACAATTCCAGAAGTTTGGACTTCAAAAGGAACGTTCACTTGTGTTTGTTGAAAGGTGTTTTTTTACTTCTACGTTTTGATTGAAAAGATATACTTTTTTGTTTTTCAAGTTCAAACATTCATACCGAGTCCTGCGTTTGTTTCCTTTTTTATAAAGGATGTCTTTAAAGCTGAATACATTTCCGAAATCGAGATCAAAAATAAAGTACTTTCCTGTTTCTGCACGATTTCCTTTTAATGCCAAAGATAACTTTACATCTGAATCGGTACTTGCTTTTGCGTTTTGTAAATATTTCGCTAAAAGAGATAATATTTTCTCTGGATAAATATCGAGACGTAAAAAAGGCAACATTAAATGTTGAAATACCGTCTTCCATTCCTGTCCATGAGGTTGTACTCTTCCAAATTTCTGATGGGTAACATGGTGTGCAATTTCATGCACCAAAGTGAGTAAGAACTGATGTTTGTTCAGATTGTTGTTTACCGTAATTTGAAATCTTCCGGAAGGTAATTGCCTAAAATCTCCATGCTTGGTTTGCCTTTGGGTTACAATTTTTAAAGTAAAATGGTGTTCATCAATTAAAAACTGTACAAAAGGAATGGCCTTTTCTGGAATGTAGGTAGCCCAAAAAAAACCTTCAGAAGGAAGGGGCTTGAGCGCTTTTTTATTTTCTTTTTGTGTAGAAATGTTGGTTTTTTTTTAAGTTTTGCCTAAAGCCTAAAGCCTAAAGCCTAAAGCATCCATTCTAAGGAGTTGTTGATGACACCTGTAACACTTTTCCATTATAAAATTTGTTTCCGGTAAGCGAGAAGTCATAAATATAATTGGCCATTTCTTGGGCAGAAAGTGGTGCTTTGTAATCTGGAAACGCTTCTGCTAACATTTCAGTTTGTACAGCGCCAATAGCAAGCACATTAAAAGCAATTTGTTGTTCTTTGTATTCTTCAGCTAACAATTCAGACAATGTAATTACTGCGCCTTTTGCAGAGCTATACGCCGCCAATCCGCCAAATTTCATACTTCCTTGAATACCCCCCATAGAACTCATGGTGACTACATGACTTCCTTTTTGCAAGAACGGAATAATTCCTTTGGTTATTTCTGCAACTCCAAATACATTCACTTTATAAACTTCTAAAAAATCATCAGAAGTTAACTCCGTAAAAGGTTTGTTAATTAATTTTCCCGCATTATTAATGAGGATATCTACGTGTTTCCAATTCGATTTCAAAAAATTTACTGCTTTTTGGATGTCTTCATTGTGAGACAAATCAACAGAAAGTGTTGTAATATTTTTATGGTTTATTTTTTCTAAGGGTGCTGTATTTCTAGAAAGTGCTAAAACATGGTGCCCATTTTTAGCAAATTGTTGCGCCAATTCAAAGCCAATTCCTCTACTTGTTCCAGTAATCACTACATTCTTCATTGATTCTTAATTTGAAGTAGCAATTTACTTAAATTTTCATACTTTTAACCTCAAATTTTATACAAATGAAGAAATTACTGTTCCTCTATTTAACTGTTTTTTTCCTACAAAATACAATCGCTCAAAATACCTATATTATGTGCGGTAAGTTATTGGATACAAAATCAGGCAAAATGCTTACGAAACAAACAATTGTTGTCAAAGAAAATAAAATTCTTTCCGTTCTGGATGGTTACCTGCTTCCTAAAGGCGCGAAGTCTATAGACTTGAGAGATAAAGTTGTAATGCCAGGTTTAATTGATTTTCATGTTCATATAGAAAAAGAATTTGATAGAAACACTCGATTAAATCGTTATATTATGAACGAAGCTGACATTGCTTTTAATTCCGTAGGGTTTGTAAAAACAACCTTATTGAATGGGTTTACTTCTGTTCGAGATTTGGGAGGAACTGGTGTCAATATTTCAGTAAGAAATGCAATAAATGCGGGAAAGATTTCAGGACCTAGAGTCTTTACAGCAGGAAAGTCATTGGCAACTACTGGAGGACATGCCGATCCTACCAATGGAAGTAGTCGAAACCTGATTGGTGATCCTGGTCCCAAAGAAGGTGTTGTTAATTCTGTAGAAGATGCAAAGAAGGCAGTAAGGCAGCGGTATAAAAATGGTGCAGATTGGATAAAAATAACCGCTACGGGGGGTGTTTTAAGTGTCGCGAAATCGGGAGACAATCCGCAATTTACCATAGAAGAGGTAAAGGCAATTTGCCAAACGGCAACAGATTACGGAATGTACGTAGCAGCCCATGCACATGGTGATGAGGGAATGCAAAGGGCCATTATGGGTGGTGTTAAAACCATTGAGCACGGAACCTATATGAGTAATGAAACTATGGAGCTCATGATAAAACACGATGCTTATTTAGTTCCTACAATAACTGCAGGAAAAGAGGTAGAGGAGAAAGCAAAAATATCCGGATTTTATCCTGAAATCGTAGTCCCTAAAGCCCTAGCGGTTGGTCCACAAATTCAAGGAACTTTTGCAAAAGCTTATAAGAAAGGAGTAGGTATTGCATTTGGAACGGATGCAGGTGTTTTTAAACATGGGAATAACGGTAAAGAGTTTGGTTTTATGGTTGAAGCTGGAATGCCAGCAATCGAAACTATTCAATCTGCAACTATTACCAATGCAAGGTTGTTAAAAATGTCTAACGAAATTGGACAAATTAAGAAAGGTTTTTTTGCCGATATCATTGCTGTTGACGAGGATCCAATCAAAAATATCGCAACTATGGAGAATGTTGTTTTTGTGATGAAAAACGGTGTTGTTTACAAACAAGAATTAGATTAAAAAAAGACTTTATGAGAAGTAATATCTGGAATTTAGTTTGGACCGTTATTGGGACTGTCATTATCGTGATGACTTTTGTTAATAACAGTGACTCTAAAATAGTTTTTGGAATTGAAATTGATATTTGGATGTATCGTGGGCTTTGGAGTGTAATTACTGCAGCGAGCTTCGTGAGTTACTTAAAAAGAAAGAAAGAAGAAGCAAGTTAAAAGCCTGTTGATTCAAGAAAGATGAAAGTGTAACTATTTTTATTACTGAAAAGGCAAGTATATCTTATTCAAAAATAATATGTTGATAGGCACCGATATCTGGGTTTATACTTCTGTCGACTCCCAAAAGGTCTAAGTTATAAAGCGTTGAACTAGCTTTATCAATTGCATCTGAATCTTGCCCAATCATGAAATCATTTTCTTGTGGGTTTCTAAAATGAAGCACACCGTTAATAATGTTGTTTTGATAATTGGGATTGGTAAAATCCAATTCAGCGTTGTTTACAAAAGCACCATTGGTATCATTAAATGTAAGCATTGAATTTACGATAGCATAATTAAAGTCGCTTCCTTCGGCTTTACTTAAAACAAATTCAATATTACTATTTCCATCAAAAATACAATTCGTAAAATTAGCCGAAACTAAGTCTTTCACAAATCGAGTTTCTTGACCGTTCTCATCTGTATTATCCTGATAATTATTTACTAAAACGGCAGGCAATTGTCGAATTCCACGGCTCCAGTAATTTGCAAAAGTACAATGTATAAAATTGTATTCCCCTCCAATGGTCGTTGCTAAAGAGGCAAAACCGGCACTCCCAATCACAAGGTTGTATGCGATGATTTCACTGTCTCTGGCCCAGATGCCATAAGCACCATGGTTGTAGATCTCTGTATTCTCTAGTGTTAGTTTTGTATCCTTGTCTGAGCCTAATGCATCTCCAACCAAAAGCCCAGCCAAACCGTTTTTTATGATGGCATGTTGTATGTTGTTGTCTATACTTCCTGGGCGTATTAGAATTACTCCCCATTGTCCGGGGACATTACTAAAACTATTTTCCAGTCGGTCACCTTCAAAAACTACTTTCTCGGAAATCGTTCCGTTTACTTTTAAAGAAGCATTGTCGTCAATAATCAATCCAGAATTATCATGAAAATGTATTTTTGCACCCGCGTCAACAGTCAATGTTTTGCCAGATGGGACCGCTGCATATCCATAGATAACCGTAGGTTTTGTATTTGAGAAAACAAGTTCACTATCTTCTAAAAACCGTCCTTGTATGCTTGTTGGTTCACCGTCAATAGTAAGTTTGTCAATTTCCAAAGTTAATGGATCTCTTCCTGGAAAAATAAAGTTGGCGTCTTGAACCAAAGTTACCAAATCCACATCTTGTTGATTCATACCGTTGTCAAATAAAATTCTGTCGGTGTATAACGGATCGGATATGGTTGAAAAGTCGATGGTCGTTTCCACAAAAACATACATGCTGTCATTTGCCAAAATACTGATTTCATTAAATTCCTTTCCAGCGATACCGTCAACATTCAATCTGTAGTTAGACATCATGCCATTTTCTAATTGAATGCTTGGAATACTAATGTCCTTATTGCTTCTGTTGTATACTTTTAGATTGTATGTCGCAGAACCAATGTTCGTAAAAATAGTATCTAAAAATACAGTGTCCTTAGAAAATTCTAGTTTTCCGAAACTTGGTGTTGTAGAGAAATCTTTTCTACATGAGCTAATGGCAATAAGAGAAAACGAGACGATGAATAATAGGAGATAGCGCATGATTTTATTTTGGTCTCTTAAAGATCCCGATAATTTGTGAAATGGTTTAAAAGGATAACTGTCTAATTGGGTTTTTATTATTTTTTTACAAGTGCTATTTCAAATAATTTCCCCCAGTTTTTACCGGTAACAAAAAGACGATTGTTTTTAGTGTCATAGGCAATCCCATTTAAAACTTCATCTTCGGGTTTCAGTTTTTGAGTTTTTTGCATTTCTTTTGTCAGGCCTTTCAAGTTTACAATTCCCTCTGCAACGCCCGTTTCCGGATTGATAATGATAATAGCGCTGTTGAGGTATTTGTTTGCATAAATTTTACCATCAATGTATTCCAATTCATTTAAATTATCCAAAGCGCGCCCCTTTGTATATACTTGAATTGAACGTTTTTCTTCATGTGTTTCAGGGTTTAAAAACCAAATTTTATGGGTTCCATCAGATTTTATCAGTTCGGTTTCGTTGTGCGTCAATCCCCAGCCTTCTTTACTTTTACCGTATTTAAAGGTTTTTTCTTGTTTAAAAGTTTCCAAATCATAGGTGAATCCTTTTTTATTTTGCCAGGTCAACCAATGAATTTTATCATTAACAATGGTCATTCCTTCACCAAAATATTTATTTACCAAAGCAATTTTTTGTAAAACCTTTCCAGTTGTTAATTCAACTTTCCTTAATGAAGATTGCCCTCTTCTCCCAGTAGTTTCATATAAGTAACCATTGTGAAACTCTAAGCCTTGTGTATATGCGGTGCTGTCATGCGGGTAGGTATTGATAACTTTATATCCATAGATAGTCGCCTTTTCTGTAGGAAAAATTTCAAAAGAACCTTTTGACTTATTTGTTTTTCCTGGGTAGAAACTCAAGGCCACAACAAAATGTTTTCCGAAACCTAAATCCGAAGTATTGTATGTTGAAGTGAGATTGGTTGCTGGAATTTGTTTTCCATTCACAAAAAACTGAACGCTATCAATTGGACGGTTGTTGTTTTCTGATATTTTAAAAGTAGCATCTCCATTTATAGCAACTGTTTTAGGAGTTTCTAGTGTAAATTTATACGTTTCAGAACATGAAGTACTTAGTATTAGAAGCGTAAAAAGTGTGATAAGAGTCAAATAATTTTTCATTTGAGATAAAAATTTCTATGTTTTTGTTCTGTAAATATTCAAAAAAAGAGGTTAAAAAACATTTTTTAATCTGTTAAATCCCCATAATTGTACTTTAAAGCTCTAAGATATCAAATAAAAACAATTTATTTATTTGTAAATTGAAAAATAACGTTAAATTTGCATCCTCAAAATAGCGGATAACAGTTATTTAGAGATTTAGTAAAGCTTTACCAATTTTACTATTGCAAACATAACATTAAAGTATTAAAATTATATACAATGAGAAAAGGAATTCATCCAGAAAATTACAGAATGATGGCTTTTAAAGATATGTCTAATGGAGATGTATTTATAACGCGTTCTACTGCAGACACTAAAGAAACTTTAGAAGTTGAAGGAGTAGAGTATCCTTTAGTAAAATTAGAGATCTCAAGAACATCTCACCCATTTTACACTGGTAAATCTAAACTAATTGATGCAGCAGGTCGTATCGATAAATTTAAAAGCAAATACGCAAAGCATAAAAAGTAATCTTTTTATACTTGTAAAAAATACAAACTCTAACATTCATTTGTTAGAGTTTTTTTTTGCTGAAGATTTGCGGACGCGAGTTCTAAAAAGGAACCAAAAAAAACCGTTTCATTTATGAAACGGTTTTAGTGTACTCTTTGTAGGTTTTATGAATTACATATAATCTTCAATTGGGTTGCAAGAGCAAATTAAGTTTCGGTCACCAAAAGCGTCATCTACTCTTCGAACGGTTGGCCAAAATTTATTGTCTGCAATATAGGCCAATGGAAAGGCTGCTTGCTTTCTTGTGTATGGAAACTCCCATGCATCAGCAGTTAACATCTCTTGAGTGTGTGGTGCGTTTTTCAAAGGATTGTTGTCATCTTCTTTTGTCGCATTTTTAATTTCTTCACGAATCGAAATCATGGCATCACAAAAACGATCTAATTCTGCGATACTTTCAGATTCTGTAGGTTCTATCATCATCGTTCCTCCCACAGGAAAAGAAACCGTTGGTGCATGAAAACCATAATCCATTAAACGTTTTGCAATGTCTACGACTTCAATACCGTTTTGTTTAAAATCACGACAATCAATAATCATTTCGTGGGCAGCACGACCTTTTTCTCCCGTGTATAAAGTGGGATAGTAATTGTCTAAGCGTTCTTTGATGTAGTTGGCGTTTAAGATGGCTATTTTTGTGGAATCTGTCAATCCTTTTGCGCCTAACATTGTAATGTATCCATAAGAGATTAAACAGGCTAAAGCAGAACCCCAAGGCGCTGCAGAAATGGCTGTAATTGCTTTTTCTCCACCAGTTTTTATCATCGGATTTGAAGGCAAAAAGGGAACCAATTGTGGTGCTACACAAATTGGGCCTACTCCTGGACCACCACCACCATGTGGAATGGCAAAGGTTTTGTGAAGGTTTAAGTGACAAACATCAGCTCCAATAGTAGCCGGATTTGTCAACCCTACTTGTGCATTCATGTTGGCACCGTCCATATAAACTTGTCCACCGTGTTCATGGATAATTTTAGTAATTTCTTGAATCTCACTTTCAAAAACACCGTGAGTAGATGGATAGGTTACCATTAATGCGGCTAAATTTGCTGAATGAAAAGTGACCTTTTCACGCAAATCATTTACATCAATATTTCCGTTTTCTGCGGTTTTGGTTACAATCACTTTCATACCTGCCATAACAGCAGATGCTGGATTTGTTCCGTGTGCAGAAGCAGGAATGATACAGATATTTCGATGTGTATCTCCGTTCGCTAAGTGATATGCTCGTATGGTCATTAGTCCTGCGAATTCTCCTTGTGCTCCAGAATTTGGTTGAAGAGAGGTGCCTGCAAATCCGGTTACGATATTTAATTGGTGTTCTAATTTTTTTAATACTTCTTGATATCCTTCCGCCTGATTTAAGGGGACAAATGGGTGAATGTTTCCCCATTGCGGATTGCTTAAAGGCAACATTTCAGAGGCGGCATTTAGTTTCATGGTACAAGAACCTAGAGAAATCATTGAATGATTTAAAGCTAAATCCTTTCGTTCCAATCTTTTGATATAACGCATCATGTCTGTTTCAGATTGATGCATATTAAAAATTTTATTTTCTAAAAAGGGTGTATCTCTTTTCGTGTTTTCCGCAATCACAGAAGCCTGCGTTGGGAATTCTTTCGCAGTTACATTGAAAGCTTTTTCAAAACATTGTATGATAGCTTTTAGTTCAGAATCGCCAACAGTTTCATTTATCGAAATAGAAACATGATTCTGATCAATATAATTAAAATTGATCTCATTTGCTTCTGCAACTACTTTTAGTTTTTCTGCGTCAACTTCAACCAAAAGGGTGTCAAAGTAAGCAGTATTTATTTGCTTAAATCCTAGGCTCTCTATTGCTCCTGCAACTGCTGTTGTTTTTTGATGAATACTGTCAGCAATATACTGAAGTCCGTCTTTTCCGTGATACACTGCATACATTCCTGCCATCACTGCCAATAAAACTTGTGCAGTACAAATGTTAGAAGTTGCTTTTTCACGTTTAATGTGTTGCTCTCTTGTTTGCAACGCCATTCTTAAAGCTCTTTTTCCATTTTTGTCTTTGGTTACTCCAATGATTCTTCCAGGAATACTTCTTTTGTATGCTTCTTTGGTTGCAAAGTAGGCTGCATGAGGCCCTCCGTAACCTAACGGAATTCCAAAACGTTGTGTAGTACCCACTACCACAGAAGCACCAAATTCACCTGGAGCTTTTAATTTTACCAACGATAAAATGTCAGCAGCAACCGCAACTTTTATATTGTTTTCATTCGCTTTTGAAACGAAGTTTTCATAATCAAAAATCTGTCCATATTTTCCAGGATATTGTAAAATAGCTCCAAAAAATGCATCAGAAAAATCAAAATCTTCATGATTACCAATCACCAATTCAATTCCAATAGGTGTTGAACGAGTTTGTAGTAATGAGAGTGTTTGAGGTAGGATTTCATCAGAAACAAAAAACTTATTAGCGCCTGCTTTTTTCTTTGAACGTTCTCGTACATCATATAACAAGGCCATTGCTTCTGCTGCTGCAGTAGATTCGTCTAATAGCGATGCATTTGCTAATTCCATCCCTGTTAAATCACAAATCATTGTTTGATAATTCAGCAAGGCTTCTAGTCTTCCTTGCGCAATTTCTGCTTGATAAGGTGTGTAGGCCGTATACCAACCCGGGTTTTCTAAAATATTACGCTGAATTACACTTGGCACAATGGCTTCATGATATCCTAAACCAATATAACTTTTAAATACTTTATTTTTTTCTGAGAGCTTCTTAATGTGAGCTAGGTACTCATATTCGCTTAAAGCTGGTGCTAAGTCCAATTCGTTTTTTAGGCGAATATTATCTGGAACAGTTTCTGTAATTAACTGCTCTAAGTTCGCTGCCTTTATGGTTGCCAACATTTCATCTTGTTCCTTTATATTTGGACCAATGTGTCTTCTTTGAAATGAATTTGTATTCATAAAATAAAGTTTTGTTATGACTTACTTTTAGGGGTTGTTACGTTGTGTTTTTCGTAAAAAATCAAAGAGATTTTTCACGGATCAAAAATAAGCAATAAAACAGTTACTTTGTGAATACAAATTCGATAAAAAACACTTAATTATTAACTAATTTTAAAGGTTATAAACAGAAAGCTTATTTTTGACAAATGAAGTGGTTTAGAGTTTTTTTTGATTTTTATTTAAATGCAAGTATTCACGTTGCTTTCGCGGTTTTTAGCTTTGTGAAAATTACAGAAATCTATTTTGACTTGCCCACGAATGCCCCTTTAAATAATTTCATCTTTTTTGGAACTATCACCGGATATAATTTTGTGAAGTATGCCGGCGTTGCAAAATTGCATCATAGAAGTTTGACAACAAGGTTAAAAGCAATACAGTTTTTCTCCTTTTGCTGTTTCTTATTCCTTTGCTATTATGGATATTTGCTAGCTGTTCCAACCGTATTATTCTGCATTCCATTTGGAGCAATCACAATCTTGTATGCAGTGCCCTTTTTGAGTGGATTTCAAAAGAGTTTACGCACGTTTAGCTATTTAAAAATCATTGTTGTTGCTTTTGTTTGGTGTGGATTTACAGTTTTTATTCCCATATTTGATGCTGGAAAAGAAATGGATAGTACGGTAGTGCTTTCTTTACTTCAGCGTTTTTTAATTGTTGTTGTTTTAGTATTGCCATTTGATATTAGAGACTTTCAATATGATGCCATTTCACTACAAACGATTCCAAAAAAAATAGGCATTGAAAAAACAAAACGGTTGGGGTTAATTTTGATGGTTATTTCTCTAATAATCGAATACCTTATGGTGCTTCAAATTCATTCAAAAAACAGCTTTTTAGGCTTCTTCTTTTTGGTAACTATTTTCTTAATGCGTGCTAAAAAAGAGCAATCTAAATACTATAGTTCTTTTTGTGTAGAGGCACTCCCTGTATTTTGGTGGCTGCTTCTTTTGGGATTCCGTAATTATTAGACATTATTCTGATTATTTTTATCAACTTAAAGGTTATTGTCATCAAATAGAAGAGATATAACAAAACTTAAAAAAGACTTCTATATCGACTTTTAACTTTGTAAATTTACTCACTTAATTCACAAGCAAAGTTTTAGAGATGGATTTAGTAAAAAGAAATTATATTTTCGATTTTGATAGCACTTTAACCAAGGTAGAAGCATTGGATATTTTAGCTGAAATTACATTAGCAAACAATCCTAGAAAGGATGCCGTTATCCAGGAAATCATAGATATTACCAATTTAGGAATTGACGGTGAAATCTCTTTTACAACTTCTTTAGAAAAAAGAATTCAATTGCTGAAAGCGAACAAAGCGGATTTAAATCCTTTAATTGAAGCGTTAAAAAAACAAGTTTCCAAATCTATCGAGAGCAACAAAGCTTTTTTTGAAGCCTATGCAAATGATATTTATGTAATTTCCTGTGGCTTTAAAGAGTTTATAGACCCGATAGTCGCTGAATACAACATTCCTACGGAGAGAGTTTTTGCAAACACCTTTGAATTTGCAGCAGATGGAGAAATTATTGGTTTTGATGCAACGAATCCATTGTCGCAACATAACGGAAAGATTGAATGTTTAAAAGGCATGAATTTATCCGGAGAAGTACAAGTAATTGGTGATGGTTATAGTGATTATGTTACTCGTGAAGCAGGTGTTGCAGACACCTTTTTTGCTTATACAGAAAATGTTACCAGAGTAAAAACGACCGAAAATGCAGATTATATAGCACCCAATTTAGATGAATTTTTATACGTGAATAAATTGCCTAGAAATATTTCTTATCCAAAGAATCGAATTAAAATACTTTTATTAGAAAATGTGCATCCAGATGCTTTTGAGAAATTATCAAAAGATGGTTTTTCAGTTGAAACTGTAGCACGAAGTTTGTCCGAAGACGAACTAATCGAAAAAATTAAAGATGTCCATGTTTTGGGAATTCGCTCCAAAACAAAAGTGACCAAAAAAGTAATTGCAGCAGCAGAAAAATTAATGACTGTTGGTGCTTTTTGTATTGGTACCAAGCAAATCGATTTAGAAGCTTGTAAGGAAAACGGAATTGTGGTTTTTAATGCACCCTATAGCAATACCCGATCGGTTGTTGAATTGGCTATTGGAGAAATCATTATGTTAATGCGAAGTGTTTTTCAGAGAAGCACCGAATTGCATAATGGGCAATGGAATAAAACCGCGCAAGGTTCTAAAGAAGTGCGAGGGAAAAAGTTGGGAATTGTGGGCTATGGGAACATTGGAAAACAATTATCAATTTTAGCGGAAGCGCTAGGAATGCATGTATTTTACTACGACATTGAAGATAAATTAGCGCTTGGTAACGCCACAAAAGTAAGTGATTTGTCAGAGTTGCTAGCTATTTCAGATGTAGTAACTCTCCATATTGATGACAATCCTGCTAATAAAAACTTCTTTGGAAAGAAAGAAATTTCTCAGATGAAAGAAGGTGCAGTTTTAGTCAACCTGTCTCGTGGTTTTGTTGTGGATATTTTAGCTTTAAAAGAAGCTTTAGAATCAGGTAAGGTTTCTGGAGCTGCGGTAGATGTATACCCAGAAGAGCCTGCCAAAAATGGTGAGTTCATAACACAATTAAAGGGATTAAACAATGTAATTTTAACACCCCATGTGGGGGGAAGTACAGAAGAGGCTCAAAAAGACATTGCCGATTTTGTGCCGAATAAAATGATGGCCTACATTAATTCAGGAAATACGGTAGACGCAGTCAACTTTCCAAACATACGTCTGCCAAGACAAACAAAAGCACATCGCTTTTTACATATCCACAAAAACGTGCCAGGAATCATGGCTGAAATAAACAAAGTTCTGGCCAAGTTTGATATGAACATTACCGGACAATACTTGTCCACAGACGACAAAGTGGGATACGTAATTTCAGACTTAGACAAAGAATACAACCAAGATGTGCTCAATGAATTGAGAGCCGTTGAGGGGACTATTAAATTTAGAGTACTCTATTAATTGTAGTCATTTCTTATTCATTTAAAAAAGGATTGTTTTATATTTGAAGACAATCTTTTTTTTTATGCACTATTTCAACACTTTAGAGTTCGCAAAAGAACAAGATGCACTCGATGTACTTTCTTCTTTTCGAAATAAATTTCATATTCCAAAAGATAAAAAAGGGAATGAGTGGTTGTATTTTACAGGAAATTCTTTAGGACTTCAGCCAAAATCTACACAAAAGTACATTCAGCAAGAATTAGAAGATTGGGCCAATTTAGGCGTTGAAGGTCATTTTGAAGCAAAGAATCCGTGGTTGGATTATCACGAATTATTAACCGATAAAATGGCGAAAATTGTTGGTGCGAAACCCATTGAAGTTGTGGTGATGAATACTTTAACTACCAATCTTCATTTATTAATGGTTTCTTTTTACAGGCCTACAAAAACAAAATATAAAATACTTATTGAAAGTGATGCGTTTCCATCAGATCGTTTTGCCGTAGCATCTCAATTAAAATTTCATGGCTACTCCGATGCCGATCTTATTGAATGGAGACCCCGGGAAGGAGAAGACCTATTAAATATAGCTGATTTAGAAACGATCGTTTCAGAACAGGGTGACGAAATTGCACTCCTCTTAATAGGGGGTGTCAATTATTATACAGGACAGTTTTTAGATCTTAAAAAAATCGCCGCCATTGGGCATTCAAAGAACTGTCTTGTAGGTATTGATTTAGCACATGGTGCAGGAAACATTCAACCCAATTTACATGATTCAAATGTGGACTTTGCGGCTTGGTGTACCTACAAATATTTAAATTCAGGTCCTGGAAGTTTGGCAGGTTTGTTTGTGCATGAAAAGCATGCAAAAAATAAAGACTTACCTCGTTTTGCTGGTTGGTGGAATCATAACAAAGCAACGCGTTTTAACATGCGTCAACCCTTTGATGTGATGGAAGGTGCAGAAGGATGGCAATTGTCAAATCCGCCCATACTCTCCATGGCAGCTATTAAAGCTTCCTTAGATTTGTTTGATGAGGTTGGTATGGATGCATTGCGGGAAAAGTCCAAAAAACTTACAGGTTATTTTGAGTTTTTAATCACTGAAATTGATTCCGAAGATATTACAATCATTACTCCATCCAATCCAGAGGAGCGCGGTTGTCAAATATCAATTCAAGTAAAGAACGCAGATAAAAATTTACATAAGAAATTAACAGCACAACACGTTATCACCGATTGGCGAGAACCAGATGTAATTCGTTGTGCTCCTGTTCCATTATATACCTCGTTTGAAGAGGTGTATCGAATGGTTTCCATTTTAAAAGAAGTTTTAAAAAAATAGTAATAAGGCCTCCTGAGTTAAGAAACCTGATTTTTTATACTACTCAAAAGCTGCTAGAAAGAAAACTAGAAAAGATGCAAAAGAAAGATAAAATAGTAATTGTTGGAGCTGGACTTTGTGGTTCTTTATTGGCTTTGCGTTTTGCACAAAGAGGTTACAAGGTAGCTGTTTATGAAAGTCGTCCAGATTTACGAAAAACTGCTGTTTCTGCAGGAAGATCTATCAATTTAGCTTTGTCAGACAGAGGGTTAAAAGCATTGAAATTATGCGGTTTAGAAGCAGTTGCAAAAGAAATTTGTATTCCAATGTATGGACGTCTCATGCATGATGCATCGGGAAATACATTTGCATCGAATTACTCTGGAAGAGATGGAGAATACATCAACTCTATTTCTAGAGGAGATTTAAATGGGATTCTATTAACGGAAGCGGAACAACATGAAAATGTTACCCTTTATTTTAATAAAAAGTGTGCACATATAGATATTGTAAACACGGTTGCTCATTTTGTGGATGCTGAAACAGATAAAGATTTTACGATTGAGGCTGATGTTATTTTTGGCGCTGATGGGGCGGGTTCTTCTTTGCGAAAAAGCTATGTATCTGAACGGAGTTTTTTATTCAGTTATTCTCAGAATTACTTAAATCACGGCTATAAAGAGTTGGAGATTCCTGCAGATAAAAATGGAAATCATCAAATAAGCAAAGGACATTTGCACATTTGGCCACGCGGAGATTTTATGCTTATTGCATTGCCAAATAGGGATGGAAGCTTTACAGTGACACTTTTTTTAAGTTATAACGAAGGTGAATTCAATTTTGAAAACCTGATCACTGAAGAAAAGATAACTGCATTTTTTGAGAAAGAATTTCCAGATGCTTTGGCCTTAATTCCTAATATAAAAGAGGAGTTTATCAACAACCCAACCGGACCATTGGGTACCATTAAATGTTCCCCATGGAGTTATCAGCAAAACACCTTGTTAATTGGTGATTCTTCGCATGCGATTGTTCCTTTTTATGGGCAAGGAATGAATGCGTCTTTTGAGGATGTTGTTGTTTTAGATGAAATTTTAGCACAAAATACAGCACACCTTTCAAATGGAAAGTTGGATTGGGGAGTTGTTTTTAAAGCCTATGAAAAAGCAAGAAAACACGATACAGATGCTATTGCAGACTTAGCGTTAGATAACTTCCATGAAATGAAAAAGCATGTTGCTAATCCACTGTTTAAAGAAAAAAGAATGATCGAAATGGCGTTGGAAAAAACATTTCCAACACAATATGCGTCTAAATATTCATTGGTAACCTTTAATGCAAATATTGGGTATGATGAAGCCATGAAAAGAGGAAGAGCGCAAGACAAGGCATTGCTGCGATTAATTGCAAACAATGCGATATCAATGACTCCTAGCATGACAAACGAAGCATTAGAGCTTATACTATATACGGTTATTAAAGAAACGAATCTGCTTTTAGAACAGGATCATAGTTTTGAAATGTAAATGAAAAAAAATATCATTTTATTGCGTGGAATCAATGTTTCTGTGAAAAATAAAATTCAGATGGAAGCATTGCGACGGTTATTAAATGAACCCAATTTTAAAAATATACAGACTTGTGTATTTACATTGCTCAACTGGATAGCAAGGACAAAATTAACAAACATGACTATTGAAAAAAAAACTCAATGTAATAGCAACGACAAGAAATTTAAGAACTACATTAAAATCATTAGCATTAGCAACTATATAATATGTCAGAAAAAAAAGTAACACCAAGAGGCGCATATCCACACGTAAAAGTAGTCGGAGATTTTATTTTTGTATCGGGAACGAGTTCCAGAAGAGCAGACAATACTATTGCAGGCGTCGATATTATTGATGAAATGGGGACTAAGCATCTCAATATAGCAACCCAAACCCGAGCAGTTTTGCAAAATATTGATAAAAACCTGCACTCTGTTGGCGCAAGTATTAAAGATGTGGTAGACGTTTCGACTTTTTTAGTAAATATGAATGATTTTGCAGAGTACAACAGAACCTATGCTGAGTTTTTTGACAAAGAGACTGGTCCCACAAGAACCACCGTTGCAGTTCATCAATTGCCACATCCAGATTTGGTGGTGGAGATTAAGGTAACAGCATATAAGAAAACATAGTCATTGTAACGATTTATATTGCGCGTTAAGAATTAGATCGCTTTTAAGACAAACAACATGAAAATACAAAACTACATTAATGGAGAATATCAAAATCCAATTGAAGACCATTGGTTGGATAATTACAATCCAGCAATTGGAGAAGTGTATGGACAAACTCCGAATTCATCGGTTGAAGATGTAGAGAAAGCCTACCAAGCAGCAGCTACCGCTTTTTTAAGTTGGAGTCAAACGACTGTTGATGAAAGAAGTGAAATTCTTTCAAAGATAGCTGACTTAATTCTTGATAAAATCCTTTTTTTAGCTGCAGCAGAATCTAAAGATAATGGAAAACCAATTGGTTTAGCAACCGAGATTGATATTCCAAGAGCTGCGGCGAATTTTCAATTTTTTGCCAATGCAATTACCCAGTTTTCATCGGAAGCACATGAAAGTGTTGGAAGGCATGCTATAAACTTTACATTGCGGCAACCTCTCGGTGTTGTGGGATGCATTTCTCCATGGAATTTACCCCTGTATTTATTCACTTGGAAGATAGCGCCTGCAATTGCCGCAGGAAACTGTGTGGTTGCAAAGCCAAGTGAAATTACTCCCATGACCGCCTATTTATTAGGAGAAATTTGTAATGAAGCTGGACTTCCAAAAGGAGTTTTAAATATTGTTCACGGATTTGGGAATACTACTGGGAAAGCCATTGTATCTCATCCCAATATCAAAGCGATTTCGTTTACAGGCGGAACAGAAACCGGAGCTCAAATTGCCAGAGTTGCAGCACCAATGTTTAAAAAACTATCTTTAGAGTTGGGAGGAAAAAACCCAAATATTATTTTTGAGGATTGTAATTACGAAAAGATGATGACCGCAACAGTGCGTTCATCGTATACAAACCAAGGTCAAATTTGTTTGTGTGGCAGTAGAATTTTAGTGGAAGAAAAAATATATGCGCAATTTAAAAAAGACTTTGTTCAAAGGGTTTCTGAATTAATAGTTGGAAATCCATCAGCAGAAAATACAAATATTGGCGCATTGGTTTCGAAAACACATTTAGAAAAAGTGAAATCCTATATTGATATTGCAGCAGATGAAGGTGGTGTCATTTTATTTGGTGGAAATAAAGTTGTTGTAAAAGGGAGTGAGCATGGGTATTATTTACAACCAACGATAATTGAAGTTTCTGACAATAAATGCAAATTAAATCAAGAAGAAATATTTGGTCCTGTGGTTACGATTATGTCTTTCAAGTCAGATGCTGAGGCATTGCAATTGGCAAATGATTCAAGATATGGCTTATCGGCAACTTTGTGGACCAATAATTTGAATAGAACGCTTCAGTTTTCGAAAGAATTACAGACTGGAATTGTTTGGGTAAATACATGGATGTTACGTGATTTAAGAACTCCTTTTGGCGGGCAGAAAGACTCTGGTGTAGGTCGTGAAGGGGGATTTGAAGCATTGCGATTTTTTACGGAACCAAAAAATATTTGCATTCAATATGAATAAATAATAAATCAGAAAATGAAGTCTATTTGTGCTGGTAAATTTGGTAAAAGATTCAAATACATTACAGTGGAAATAGTTTTCAAAATATAAATTAGGCCTCGACTGCGGTCGACCATTCAGAAACGATAAGATGAATCTAAATATTCAAAACAAAAACGCATTGGTTTGCGGAAGTACGCAAGGAATTGGACTGGCAACTGCTATTTTGTTGGCCGAAGAGGGTGTAAATGTGACGCTTATTGCAAGAAATGAAGAGAAGTTGAAGAAAACCGTAGCAGAATTGCCAAACAAAAATCAATGTCATGGTTATTTGGTGGCTGATTTTTCAAAGCCAAAGGAATTAAAAGAGGTCCTAGCGAGCTCCGATTTGCAATTTCATATCTTGGTAAACAATACAGGAGGTCCTGCGGGAGGCCCTATATTTAAGGCTAAAATAGAAGAATTCGAAAGCGCTTTTACCCAACATTTAAAATGCAATCATCTTCTAGTACAATGTTTGGTGCCGTTTATGAAAACACAATGTTTTGGTCGAATTATCAATGTGATTTCAACTTCAGTAAAACAACCTTTAGAAGGGTTGGGTGTATCTAATACGATTCGTGGTGCGGTAGCAAGTTGGTCTAAAACATTGGCGAATGAGTTAGGTGAATTTGGAATTACGGTGAATAATGTGTTGCCTGGTGCTACTGGGACTGAGCGATTGAAAGAAATTATTAATAATAAAGCAGCTACATTAGGACTGTCTTTTGATGCGGTTGCTGCCGCGATGAAAAATGCATCACCAGCAAAGCGATTCGCAAAACCTGAAGAGGTGGCGAGTGCCATTGTTTTTTTAGCGAGTGAAAAAGCAAGTTTCATTAATGGTATTAATGTTCCAGTTGATGGTGGAAGAACAAAAAGTTTGTAAATTTAGAGAATTCTAGCGTCAGGGATTCAATCATTTTGAAAACGCAAAGTCTTTTTATGCATTTTTGATTAGCACGATTTTTTGTGTCATGTAACGAGAAAGTATAAAAATATTTAATGGAAAGCCCGACCTTTAGGAATGCAAAATAAAAAATAAAAAAATGGATTTAGTACAGCCTTTAAATTTTAAAAAGTGGATTGATGAACATCGTCATTTGTTAAAACCGCCTGTTGGAAACAAACAAGTGTGGGATCAGGGCGAATATATTGTAATGGTTGTTGGTGGTCCTAATAACCGAAAAGATTATCATTACAATGAAACCCCAGAGTTTTTTTATCAAGTTGAAGGGGATATGGTTTTAAAAATCATTGATAAAAATGGAAAGATGATAGATGTAGCAATCAATGAAGGGGATATTTATTTACTGCCTGCAAGAGTGCCACATTCTCCGCAAAGAAAGGAAAATACTGTTGGTCTAGTGATCGAATACCCAAGGGCTAAAGGGATGTTGGATGCGTTAGAATGGTATTGTGAAAACTGTGGAAATGCATTGTATAGAGAGCCATTCGCATTGGATAATATTGAAACAGATATGCCGATCATTTTTGATGGATTTTATTCAGACAACCAAAAATGTACTTGTGATGCTTGTGGGACAGTAATGCTAGCTCCTTAAAAAGTAAAACAGTGCATTTTTGTCTTTCATAAAAAAATGACGAATTATTTAAATAAATTAAAAGCCCGCTAGGTGAAATCCTGGCAATGACAGTAATATGGAAAAACGAAAACTACGCATAAACGGACATTCACATTTATTGCCTTATCCAGAGCAAATTCCTCAGTTTATGAAAGACAAGGAGATTTTCTGGGTAGATGAAGAGCGAAAGCATATGTTGCAAAAAGGATGGAAGCGCCCGGTTACTGACTCTAGTTTTTTCTTAGATGAGAAGTTGTTGTGGATGGAAAAAAACAAGTTGGACCATGCGGTGGTTTTGAATCTCTCTCAGTTGTACGGAAACGGTTTGCGATTAGAGGAAATGAAAAAAGCATTGCGTTTTCAAAATGATTTTAATGCGAAAGTACAGCACGACCATCCAGATAAGTTTACCTGTGGTTTTGTGGTACATCCTGGTTTTATTCAAGGAGCTTTGTATGAAATAGAGCGCTGTGTTGAAGAACTGGGCTTGAGGGTGTTGTGCTTGCCAACACATTTTATGGATTCTATTGGGCAATGGCGTTGTGTTTTTGATAAGGAAAATGATCGAATTTTTGAATTGGCAGACAAATATAAATTAGCGATTGAAATTCATCCTTATGATGGCGATAAAATGATAAAATTAGAAAATACCAATTGGCGTTTTCATTTAATTTGGATGTTGGCTCAATGTGGAGATGCCTATCATTTTTATACTTTAAACGGTATGCAAGAGCGGTTTAAAAATATTAGAACTTGTTTTGCACATGGTGGTCAATTGGCACAGATGAACTTAGGAAGACGTATTCAAGGTTTTGATGGAAGACCGGATTTGTTCGAAGGGAAAATACACCCAAGAAAAGCGGTGGGTCATAAAAATATTTTTTTCGACACTTTGGTGCATGATACGGATTCTCTAAAGTTAATGATTGATAAACAGGGTTCTAGTCAAGTGATTATGGGGTTGGATGACCCATATCCATTGGGAGAAATGGAGAGTGATGCGCAATCTTCCTATCCTGGAAAAATTTTAGATTTGGCGAAAGACAGACAGATTATTAATGAGAAACAATACGACCAAATCTGGGAAGACAATACACTTCAGTGGTTGTTTGGTGACGACGAAAAAGCGAAGCAAGACTTGACGAATAAGATACTTTCAAAAAAATAATTGAACTTTATAAAGTATACTCAAAACGGATTAAATCTCTATTCGTATGATGCTATTTTCTGTTAATAGAAATTTTGCATCTTCATATTTTGGAGGACCCATAAACCCTTTTGCATTGTTAGAGCATCCGTAGGCTTCTTTTGGGATTCCAAAGAAATTGACATCCATTTTTTCATTACTATTCTTGTCGTGAAAAACAGCAATTGCATATTCTCCTTTTGGGATTTCTTTGAAAGTATACGTTACTTTCCTATCAATAATTTTTGTGATTGCATTTTTAAAATCGATTTTTAGAAATTGTGCTTTTTTGTTGTGCAGTGCAATTAAAACTTGCCCTTCATTGGAATCTAACCCACTAATACAAACTGTTATCTGAAATGTTTCTTCTTGTGCATTCGCTGTAAAAAAAACACTAAAAATGAATGCCGTCATTAAAATTATTTTCTTCATATGGGTTGTTTCTAGATTTTTTAGCGATTTTTTCCTACAAAATAGGAATACATAAATCTACAATAAATTTATTTTCTGGATGCTCTTGTGCATTGTTGTAGTAAATTTCAAACGGAGCTATTGTTGATTTTTGATATCCATTTTTAAGCATCCATGCAAATGAGGCCTCCCAAGCTTGTTGGAATTGCATGGGGGTAATTTCTAAGCTTGAAACAAGACATTTTGTACTTTCTAGAGTTTTTTGTGTTATTTCTCCTTCAACAGGTATTGGTTTGTTTAAGACAATGCAGGCGCTAATTCGTAAGGAGCTTGGATCAGTTGTTTTGGGGCTATCATGATAAATAGTGACCATTTTTGTGTCCTCATTGATCAATCCTTTTGGAGCGGCCCACTGAACGAGTCGATCATAAACCGCTCCCATAGCTTCCATTTTTCCTTTGTGGGAAATGGCAGCAAGAGCTAATGTTTCGACTTGTTTTACAACCGTATTTGTTTTCATTTTATTCTTATTTTTTAGGAATGCGCTTTCTTAATTTGTTGTAATGTTTTATCTGAATGAATGTATTCTGAAATAATTGCACATCGCAATTCAGTAAGATCCATCTCAAAGTAGTTCGCCCATTTAGTTTCTTTGAATAAATGTGTTATTTGTTTTTTTCTTTTTATTGCTTCAGGGAAATTAAATAAATGGGTGGTAGAGGTTTTTTGATTTGATTTGATTTCTGCCGTTTTTTTATCAAAGTTAACGTCAATAAAAAATATCTTTTCTTTAGAATGAATAGGATAAAAATCAGTCCACTTGGCAAAACCAATCCCGGTTGTTTGGTTTTTGTAGTCTTTTTTAGCAATCAATTTCCACCTGCAATTGGCAACTCTTCCCCAATGGTTTGATTCACGGTAAACACCTTCTTCTGTGTAAAAATAACGACTTTCTGATTTACTTTTGTAATTTATTTTTTCTGAAAAAGAAAAGTCATCTTTCTGTATAAATTCACAAAAGGTGTGTTTAAAGAAATTGGATTGATTATAGGTTTTCAAGAAGGGTTTTTTATTAATATAATTAAAATTTTTTTACGAATATACTGAAGCAATTTCATAATTTAGGAAAAGATTGCACAGAAAATAAGTAGGTTCTTTTTGTTTGTTGCATAAAAAAACGCAATCAAATGAATGATTACGTTTTTACTATTTAAAAAATGATTCTTTTAAAGGTTCCCAAAAAAAATAGGGAATAAGCGATTCACTCAATAACACTCAGGCGTTATTGGTTCTCTACTTACTTAACTTCTTCAAAGTCTACATCTTCTACATTGTCTCCTTGCGCATCAGCTTCTGGTTGCCCTTGTTGCTCTGCTCCTGGATTTGCTCCTTCAGCGCCACCTTGTGCTGCATACATCTCTTCAGATGCAACTTTCCAAGCTTCGTTGATAGTTGCTAATGCAGTATCAATCTGTGCTAAATCTTTAGACTCATGTGCTGCTTTTAATTCTATTAAAGCTGCTTCAATAGGTCCTTTTTTATCGTCAGATAATTTTTCTCCAAATTCTTTTAATTGCTTTTCTGTTTGGAAAATCATAGAATCTGCTTCGTTGATTTTTTCTGCAGTCTCTTTTGCAGCTTTATCAGAATCGGCATTTTCTTCTGCTTCTTGTCTCATTTTAGCGATTTCTTCTTCAGATAATCCTGAAGATGCTTCAATTCTAATTTCATGAGATTTATTAGTTCCTTTGTCTAAAGCAGATACCTTAATAATACCATTGGCGTCAATATCAAACGTTACTTCAACTTGAGGAACTCCTCTTTGTGCTGGAGGTAAACCATCTAAATGGAAACGTCCAATTGTATTGTTATCTGCAGCCATTGCTCTCTCTCCTTGTAAAACATGTATTTCTACAGATGGTTGGTTGTCTACTGCTGTTGAGAATACTTGAGATTTTTTTGTAGGTATGGTTGTGTTTGCATCAATTAACTTTGTGAATACATTCCCCATTGTTTCAATCCCTAATGATAAAGGAGTAACGTCTAATAACAATACATCTTTTACATCACCAGATAAAACTCCACCTTGAATCGCAGCTCCTAAAGCAACTACTTCATCAGGGTTTACACCCTTACTTGGAGATTTTCCGAAGAACTTCTCTACCGCTTCTTGTACTGCAGGGATTCTTGTAGAACCACCAACTAAAACAACTTCATCAATGTCTGAAATTGTTAAATCAGCATTTTTTAACGCTGTTTGACATGGCTTGATTGTTCTTTTTACTAAATCGTCAATTAACTGCTCAAATTTAGCTCTTGACAAGGTTCTTACCAAGTGTTTTGGTCCGCTTGCAGTAGCTGTAATGTAAGGTAAGTTAATTTCAGAAGAAGTTGTGCTAGATAATTCAATCTTTGCTTTTTCAGCAGCCTCTTTTAAACGTTGTAAAGACATTGGATCTTCTCTTAAGTCCATGTTTTCCTCCGCTTTAAACTCTTCAGCCAACCAGTTAATGATCTTCTCATCAACATCATCTCCACCTAAATGTGTATCTCCATCAGTAGCCAATACTTCAAAAACACCATCTCCTAATTCTAAGATAGAAACATCATGTGTTCCACCACCAAAATCAAAAACAACAATTTTCTTGTCATCATTAGACTTGTCTAAACCGTATGCTAATGCAGCTGCAGTTGGTTCGTTTATAATTCTTCGTACTTTTAATCCTGCAATCTCACCTGCTTCTTTTGTTGCTTGTCTTTGTGCATCGTTAAAGTAAGCGGGTACTGTAATTACAGCTTCAGAAACATCTGTTCCTAAATAGTCCTCAGCTGTTTTTTTCATTTTTTGTAACACCATTGCAGAAACTTCTTGTGGCGTATATAAACGACCATCAATGTCTACTCTTGGTGTATCATTATCTCCTTTTACCACTTTATAAGGTACTCTCTTTACTTCTTTTGATGATTCAGAGAATTTGTTCCCCATAAAACGCTTAATCGAATAAACTGTCTTGGTTGGGTTGGTTACTGCTTGTCTTTTTGCAGGATCTCCAATTTTACGTTCTCCTCCTTCAACAAATGCAACGATTGAGGGAGTTGTTCTTTTTCCTTCTGAATTAGGAATTACAACTGGCTCATTTCCTTCCATTACTGAGACACACGAGTTCGTTGTTCCTAAATCTATTCCTATAATTTTACTCATAATCTTTATTTATATTAAATTCATTTTTGATTCAACATCTTACCATAGACAAAGTGTGTGCCAAGCCATAATAATTCATAATAATTGTCAAATGTCAGTCTTTGCAATTGAATCGATTTTAAATAGATGACATTTTGACATAAAAACAATAAACTTGCTTGCTTTTTCGCTTTATGTTTTTGATTAATTGTTTTCTTATATTTGGTTGGTTCTATAATAAGAGAAAAGAGTGTATTTTACTAAATAAAAAAAAATGAGCAAATTAGAAGAAAAAGTAGCATTGTACAAGAAGTTTATGGAGGACAGGAATCTCGATTCAAATACTGACTTATTGAGGGCGGTTACCAAAGGATTAGGTCCTTCGATCTATAAAAAAGATGCAGAAACCGTTTCAAGTTCTGATGTAAATGAGTTACTGACTGTGAAGAATAATTTCCTCATTAAGAAGTTAGGTCTGGCAGATACTGAAGATCTTGATATTGGTATTAACGAAGTCATAAAGTGCATTGGTGTCACTGAAAGAAAAAAATACAGAGCTGTTGTATATTATTTATTGGTAGTGCGGTACAACAAAGCATTGATTTACGATTTATAGTTTTATTTATTTCTTTAAAATTTGTTATTGAAATTTTATAGCGCAGGTATAGTGTTTTATTATGTGTAAAAAAACAGTAATTTTATAGCTATATTTTTTACATTTACATACTTTATTTATAAATAATTATGAATGTCGCAATTTATTAGTATTTTCGATATGCTCAAAATTGGTGTGGGACCCTCAAGTTCGCATACATTAGGTCCTTGGAGGGCAGCACAACAATGGATTTCAAAATTAAAAGAATCAAGTTGTTTTTTATTGGTTGATGAAATTAAAGTAGACCTTTACGGTTCTTTGTCATTAACAGGAAGAGGGCATGCTACAGATTCTGCAATCTTACTAGGTTTAAGCGGTGCAGATCCAGAGTTCATTCCAATTGAAGAAATAGATACCATTATTACAGCTGTTAAAGACACTTCTTTATTGTACTTGAATAATGAGAAAATGATCTCTTTTTCTATTGATAAGATTCAATTTAATAGAGAGTTTCTTCCTTTCAACCCTAACGGAATGACATTCACTGCATTTCAAAATAAGGAACTTATTTCCAAAGAAACCTATTATTCAATTGGTGGTGGATTTATCATTCAAGAAGATGATTCGTTAGTAGATGAAATTGAAGTGACAAAAAAAAATTTCCCATATCCTATTAATCGAGCGATACAGTTAGAGCGGTATTGCGAGCAAGAAAATTTAGCAATTTCTGAGATTGTCCTTCAGAATGAATTGGTATTAAATGCTCCAGCTAAAATAGATGCTGAGTTGCACCGTATTTGGACTACCATGTTAGAGTGTATGTATCTTGGCTGTCATACAAAAGGTGTTTTACCTGGAGGGCTTAATGTCAAAAGGCGTGCTTTCGATACCCATGTTAAGTTGATTAAAGATACTTCGTATACAAGTTCGGAAGATTGGATTAGGGCAATTAGGAGTACAGAAGTAAAATTTCGGGAAATTTTAAAATGGGTAAGTTGTTTTGCGCTATCAGTAAATGAAGTGAATGCTTCTTTAGGTCGCGTAGTTACAGCCCCAACCAATGGAAGTGCGGGCGTTATTCCTGCTGTTTTAATGTACTATTTGGTGATAGAAAATCATAAAGCAGATTTTGAACACATTAAAAAATTCTTGCTAACAGCTGGTGAAATTGGAAGTATTTTTAAGAAAAATGCGACAATTTCTGCAGCAATGGGTGGGTGTCAAGCAGAAATTGGGGTTTCTTCAGCAATGGCGGCAGCGGCATTAACAGAGTTGTTGGGTGGATCGCCTGCTCAATGCTTGGTTGCAGCGGAGATTGCTATGGAACATCATCTTGGTTTGACCTGTGATCCAATTGGTGGCTTGGTACAAATACCTTGTATAGAAAGAAATGCAATGGGGGCAATTAAAGCAATTAATGCTGCTGAAATGGCTTTAGAAACAGATCCAAAAGAGGTGAAAGTGCCTTTGGATAAAGTGATTGATACAATGTGGGAAACCGCTAAGGATATGAATAAAAATTACAAAGAAACCTCTGAAGGAGGTTTAGCAATTACTGTTAGGATGGTAGATTGCTAGCTTTTTTAATTAAGATTTAAACAAAAAAAATCCCAAGAGTATAAACTCTTGGGATTGTTTTTTTTGAGTAAATACTCTATTTGTTAGAACTCTGTACTGCTAAGTTATACACTACAAGTCCGAAACCGATTTTGTTGATAGCATCACCAATGTTGTATATAACATCCATGCTTAATCCACCAAAAATATCAGCGTACCATCCTGGTGTTCCTGCCATGTATCCTAATGGGTAAATAGCCCATCCAACTAATACAAACCAGCAAAGAGCTTTGTGAGCTTGTAAAACAGCTCCTCCAGCCTCAACAGCTAATTTTTTTGCACTACCTAACCAGATGTCATAAACGATAACAAAGTATGCAGCTCCGGATAGAAGTCCCCATAACCAAGCATTATCTCGGCTTAAAACTTCACCAATGTATCCTGTAACTAACATGATTACAGATAAGAAGATCATTCTCCACATTAACGACTTTTTGGCTCCAGCTACTTTAAGAATTAAATAAAATTCAACACACATTAAAGGTACGGTTAATACCCAGTCTACGTAACGGAAAAATGTTGGAGACTCTGCGTTTGATGCCCAATAATCTCTCATGTAAAGATAATGTACTGCAGCAATAAAGGTAATAAGTCCTGAAACTAAAATGGAAGTTCTCCATTTTTTGTCAAAACTACTCATTGACAAGAAGAAGAATGCCGATGCAGCCATCATGGCCATACATCCCACAAAAAAGGTAAATCCAACATAATCATCTGGACTCATTTTCGCTACTGATAAGAAATTCATTAATAAATTCATAATAAAATATAAGGTTAAGTTAGTAAAATGTTTGGTGATTTAACACCATTATCTTCCAAATATAAAAAATTATTATTAAATTTACAATATTAATTACATAATTATGAGGAATTACCAAAATTTTATGATGTTTTTTACGTTTTTCCTTTTTTGGTTTAGCATCCAATTTGGCGAGTTTGTTGAGGATTCCGTCGCTTTTGTATTGATAGTTTCTTTAGGAATATTGCACGGTGCAAACGATTTGCTCATTTTGGCAAAAGGAAAAAATAGCAAGAATTTTTTTTTAAAAAATCTTTTGGTTTATCTGACAATTATTATCGCTTGTGTATTGACCTACTTATTTAGTTCTTTTATAGCTATTTTACTGTTTATTTTATTGAGTTCCTATCATTTTGGAGAAGAGCATCTGGGAGATAAGATAAAAGTCAATCGATTTTTTAACTTTATTTTTTACTTGTCCTACGGTATTTTTCTATTTTCAATACTTTTTTATGTTTCATTAGCAGCGGTAAATGAGATTATGCAAGAACTTACGGGAATTATTTTTACAGAAGCTCAAATAGCCAACACTTTTTTAATTTCATTATCAGTTCTTTTAATCTTAAGTATCTATTTGTATGTGACTAAGAAAACACCCATCAGTGTGCTATTTAAAGAATTCTTTTATTTGTGTCTCCTGTCCTTAGTTTTTAAAACCTCTTCGTTGATATTAGGTTTTGCTATTTACTTTATATTTTGGCATTCCATTCCTTCACTATTAAATCAAGTTACCTTTATCTATGGAGATCTTACCAAAGAAAGTGTTAAGAACTACATTAAAAAAGCATTTATTTATTGGGTGATAAGTGTTTTTGGGCTTCTCATTTTATATAAAATAATCCCTGAGATAAATTTATTTTCAAGCATTATCTTTGTGCTGCTATTTGCGGTTACTGCACCTCACACTTGGGTGATGTTTAAAATGAAAAATTAACGAGTAAATACGAGTTCTGTCTCCGAAGAGAGTGCTGTAGAAAATCGATATCTTTCTATATTAAAGTCTTTAAGTCCTTCTATAGTTGTAATGTCATTTTCTAGAATATACCGAACCATGAGTCCACGAGCTTTTTTCGCAAAAGTCATCACAATTTTATAATCTCCGTTTTTTAATTCTTTAAAAACAGGGGTAATCATTGGTACTTTTAATACTTTCTGATTGACTGCTTTAAAATATTCAGAACTGGCTAAGTTTACTAATAATTCATCACCTGATAATTCTTCATTTAATTTATTTGCCAAGGTGTCGCCCCAAAATTTATAAAGATTTTCTGTTTTGCCAACCTTTAATTTTGTGCCCATTTCCAATCGATAAGGTTGTATTAAGTCCAAGGGTTTTAGCAATCCATACAAACCAGATAAAATTCTCAATCGATCTTGCAATACGGGTATTTTTTCTTCAGATAAAGAGTGAACGTCAATCCCTCTAAATACTTCCCCAGTAAAAGAATAAATAGCTTGTTTTGCATTTTTTGGAGTGAAAGGAGTTTCCCAAACTTGGTTACGTTCATAATTTAGACCTGCCAAAGTATCGGAAATTTTCATTAAATCACCAATTTTATTTTTTGAAAGGGTCTTTAGTTTTTTGCTCAGTTTCTTCGATTCTGACAAGAATAGAGGTTGTGTATACAAACTTGTTGGCGCCTTGCTTTCAAAGTCTAAAGATTTTGCTGGAGAAATGATAATTTTCATGAATAGTCTTTTGTTTTGTAAAAGTACAACTTCAAGGATTTAATTTCAAGTTTTCGAAACTCAAAAATCAATTTTAATATCAATAAAATTGATGATTCCTATTCTGTGTTTTTTTATTTTGCAGTATATTTATAAAACCATAAAATGCATTAAATGTTATGAAACTATCAGAAATAAAAAATCATTTAAAAAATTTAAAAACGATTGCTTTTCAGCTCCCAAATAAGCAATTGGTAGCCAGTCATTTTCACGTAACCGAAGTTGGGAAAGTAACAAAAAATTTCATCGATTGTGGGGGTAAGGTAAGAAATGAAGAAGTGGTTAACTTTCAATTGTGGGAGGAAAACGATTATGAGCACCGATTGCATCCAGAAAAATTAATGGAAATTATCGAACTCTCCGAGCACCTGTTTGGGCTTGCGGATTTAGACATAGAAGTTGAGTATCAAGGAAAAGAAACGATTGGAAAATACGGATTAGATTTTGATGGCAAAAACTTTTTATTAACATCAAAACTTACTGCTTGTTTGGCAAAAGATGCTTGTGGAATTCCGCAAGAGAAAACAAGAATTAGCATTTCTGAAGCGAAAAATGTAAATGTATGTAGTCCAAATTCAGGTTGTTGTTAAGGTCTCCCATTTTCTTCTCTATTTTGTAAATAAAGCGAACGTTGTTGTCGTTTAAATCAACACATTAAAAATTAGTATCTTATAATGAGATTCTAAATTTAAGAAATACACCCCTATGAATCCAATTTTAAATCAAAATCTATTTTTTATAAAAGAACATGTTGGCATGTTCAAAGCAGCAAATAATTACGATATCTACAACCCAGAAAATCAAGAAATGATACTGTCTTGTCGTGAAGAGAATCTTGGTTTTTTTACCAAGTTATTACGATTTTCAGAATATAAAAGAATGACTCCTTTTCATGTGGAAGTGAAGACTCCAAAGGGAGCAAAAGTGCTCACTGTAAAACGAGGCGTTTCTATATTTGTTTCAACTGTTGAGGTTTTTGACGAAAAAGACAAGTTAATCGGGATGTTCAAGCAAAAATTATTTTCAATAGGAGGGAAGTTTAATGTGCTAGATCCACAGGAAAATATCTTATGTAAGTTAAAAGGGAAGTGGACTCGTTGGGATTTTAAATTCATGAAAGACGACAAAGAACTCGCTCATGTAAGTAAAAAATGGGCAGGACTGGGAAAGGAAATGTTTACCAGCGCAGATAATTATATGTTAGAAATTAACAAAGAAGTTTCAAAAGAAGACCCTTTGAGAATTTTAATTCTTGCAGCCGTAATTTGTATCGATATGGTATTAAAAGAATAAGTACTCTCCTTAAAAAAAATAAACGCCATTAGTATAAATGGCGTTTATTTTTTAGTAATTAATAGTTAAAAATCTTCTTTAGAATTTACGGTATAGGTTCTCCATTTCTCTAAACAAGCCGTAATATCTTCGGGTACTTCAGAATTAAAACGCATAAATTCTCCCGTTGTTGGATGTGTAAACCCTAATGTTTTAGCATGCAAAGCTTGTCTTGGTAATGTTTTAAAACAATTTTGTACAAACTGCTTGTATTTGGTAAAGGTAGTGCCCTTTAAGATGTCATTTCCACCATAACGCTCATCGTTAAAGAGTGTGTGTCCAATGTGTTTAAAATGAGCTCTAATTTGATGCGTTCTTCCTGTTTCTAATTTACATTGCACCAAGGTAACATACATAAAACGATCTATCACTTTAAAATGTGTGACCGCATGTTTTCCGAAATCTCCTTCAGGGAAAACATCCATTTGTAATCGGTTTTTTAAGCTGCGCCCAATATTCCCTTCAATACGCCCTTCATCTTCATCGATATTCCCCCATACTAAGGCATAATATAGACGTTCCGTAGTTCTGTCAAAAAACTGTTTTGATAAGTTTGCCAGAGCAGACTCTGTTTTGGCAACCACTAACAATCCACTTGTATCTTTGTCAATTCTATGGACGAGTCCTGGACGTTCGTTTGAATTTGTTGGTAAGTTTTCTATATGATGAATTAAACCGTTCACCAAAGTTCCAGAGTAATTTCCATGACCAGGATGTACTACCATTCCTGCTTTTTTATTGACAACAATTACCGCATCATCTTCATAGACGATATCTATAGGTAAATCTTCCGCAATCAATAATTGTTCTGCTGGTGGATGTGATAAGAGCACCCTAACAACATCATTTGGTTTTACTTTATGATTTTGCTTTACGGGAATTTCATTCACTAAAATATTCCCATTTTTTGCCGCTTGTTGAATTTTATTTCGCGTCGCATTTTCTATGAAATTCATTAAAAATTTATCAACTCGTAAAGGCTCTTGTCCTTCACTAGCGGTAAATTTATGATGCTCATATAAATCTTCATTTTCTATTTCTTGTTCGTTGTTCTCTTGCATAATTCCTCTGTAAGTACTTGAAATTTAATTTCCTTTGCCATCCCCTAAAATCAACTCAATGGTCGAATTTTTTGGTAATTTATCTCCAATCTTTATTTTTCTATTATTAAATTTCAACCCTCTTACCACGTCTTTTCCAATATCTGGCACATATGAGTATTCCGTTCCAACATTAAAACCACTCGATTTTAATTCGGTAGTAGCTTGTCTCTTTGTACGTCCATTTAAATCAGGTACCTCTAAAGACCGATATTTAGAAGGATTTAAAACCAAATAAATTTTACGTTTTTCTTTTACGAAATCACCTGCTTTTGGAGATTGTTCTATGACTGATTTATTTGGGTAATTGGGATTGTAACTAGCAGAATCCATAACTTTTAAATCGAGATTTAATTCCGTTAACTTTTGTTTTACTTCCATTAAAGACATTTTTTCCAAGTTTGGTACCTGAATTTTTTGAGTATGGTTAGTGGTTACGCTTAACCAAAATTTTAATGCGAAAACTAAAAGCAACAAACTCACAAAAGCAATTATTAATTGCTTTAAAAATGACTTACTAATAAGAAACTTTACAATACCCATTTTTCAATTTTTAGAACAAACAAAGATATAAAAACTAAACGTGCCTGTTTCTATTTATATTTTGATAAATTTGTTTTATATTTTTAGCATATATGAAACAAAATATCGCCATAATAATGGGTGGCTATTCAGCCGAGGTTGACATTTCTATAAAAAGCGGAAATGTTGTTTATACGCATTTAGACAAAGAGAAGTACACTCCCTTTCGAGTACTTATTTTACTCAATAAATGGGTTGTTTTAGATGCGCATGAGAAAGAATATCAGATCGATAAAAATGATTTTTCTTTTATAATAGGTAGCAAAAAAATAGTTTTTGATTGTGTTTTCAATGCAATTCATGGAAATCCTGGTGAAAATGGAGCTATTTTAGACTATTTTAAATTAATAGGATTGAAGCATACATCTGCAAGCCCATATCAAATGGCACTTACGTTCAATAAAAGAGATACGTTAAGTGTTGTTAAAGAATACGGGATTAAAACCGCAACTTCTTATTATTTGAATAAAGGATCTGAGATTGACCTTGATGCCATCATTGCTAAAGTTGGTTTGCCTTGTTTTGTAAAGCCAAACAATTCGGGTTCTAGTATTGGTATTTCAAAAGCTCACAAACTAGCAGAGATATTGCCAGCGATTCAAACAGCGTTTAAAGAAGATTCTGAAATATTAATTGAGTCTTTCTTAGAAGGTAGGGAGGTTTCAGTAGGAGTTATTCAATATCAGCAAGAGGTTATAGTGTTGCCAATTACAGAGATTGTTACAGAAAATGATTTTTTCGATTATAAAGCAAAATACCAAGGAAAATCTACCGAGATTACACCTGCAATACTTTCCTCAGAAATACAGGAAAAAGTGGAACTTACTGCCAAAAAAGTGTACTACAGTTTAAATATGTCTGGTTTTTCAAGAGCAGAATTTATTTTGGTAAATGGAGAACCTTATTTTTTAGAAATTAATACAGTACCTGGTTTAACAGAAGAGAGTATCCTGCCACAGCAAGCTGCATGTGCAGGTATATCTCTAACACAGCTATTTGATAATGCCATTCAGTCGGCTATAAACTAAGAATATGAAAAGAGCAATTTTTCCAGGGTCCTTTGATCCGATTACATTAGGTCATGTTGATATCATAGAAAGAGGTGTTACTTTATTTGATGAGTTAATTATCGCAATTGGTGTTAATTCAGGAAAAGAATACATGTTTTCTTTAGCGGAACGCAAGCAGTTTATTGAAAATTGTTTTAAAGGAAATCCAAAAATAAAAGTGGTTAGCTATGAAGGATTGACTGTTGATTTCTGTATGAAAAATAACGTTGACTTTATTTTAAGAGGTTTAAGAAATCCAGCAGATTTTGAGTTTGAAAAAGCAATTGCTCACACCAATCGAGATCTAGCACCAGTAGAAACCGTATTCTTATTAACAGCAGCGAGTACTTCTTATATTTCGTCATCTATTGTTCGAGAGGTCATTCGAAATGATGGAGATTACACTAAGTTGGTGCCAAAAATGGTAAGAATTTAGTGATACAATTATAGCAAATTTTGATTTTTTAAATAAATTATGAAGAAAGTATGTTATTTTATTTCGTTCTTTTTGCTTATTTCTTGCGATGCTTCAAAGAAAATAGATACAACAGCGTTTAAAACTCTTTTTGAGAAATCTGAAGGTACAGAAACACCAGAGTACAAAGATGTAATTGCTTTTTATGCTGCTTTAGCAGATGCCTATTCCGAGATATCCCTCTTTTCTTTTGGGCAAACAGACGCAGGTGAACCGCTGCACTTGGTAGTATATAATGCTGAGGGAATTTATAATGTCAATGAAATTCGAGATTCAAAAAAAAATAAGCTCTTAATCAACAATGGAATTCATCCAGGAGAATCTGATGGAATTGATGCCTCGATGCTTTTCCTGAGAGATATAGTTCAAAACGATTCTTTGAAAAAGAATTATAAAAATACTCTTATTGCAATCATTCCTGTTTATAATGTTGGTGGAGCCTTAAATAGAAATACTCATTCAAGAGCCAACCAAAACGGACCAAAAGCATATGGCTTTCGTGGAAATGCAAGAAATTTTGATTTAAATAGAGATTTTATTAAACAAGATACTAAGAATTCGGCTGCATTTGCAGAGATTTTCCATACTGTTAATCCAGATGTTTTTATCGACAATCACGTGAGTAACGGTGCGGATTATCAATATGCAATTACACATTTATTTACACAACATAACAAACTGGGAGGAGATCTCGGTGAGTTTTTAGAGACACAAATGCGTCCTTCTTTGGAGCAATCCTTAAAAGAAAAAGGGATCGATATTACGCCTTATGTAAATGTTTGGGGCACTACGCCAGAAGCAGGGTGGTCTCAATTTTACGATTCACCAAGATATTCAACAGGGTACACAACACTCTTTAATACCTTGGGCATGATGGTTGAAACACACATGCTAAAGCCTTATAAAACTCGTGTTGAACAAACGTATGAACTGCTTTTTTCCATGTTAGATTTTACCGAAAAAAAATCTAACGAAATCAAGACCCTAAGAAAAAATGCTGTTGCTCAAATAGTAGCGAATAAAACATACCCATTACATTATAAAGTAGATAAGAAACACCCTACAGCTCTCCGTTTTAAAGGGTATGAAGCAACAACTTTAGAAAGTAAAGTAACTAATGGAAGTCGACTTTTTTACGATCGAACACTTCCTTTTACAAAAGAAGTAAACTATTATAACAACTTCATTGCAACCAAAGAGATTAAGCTCCCAAAAGCCTATATTTTACAACAAGGTTGGCATCGTGTAGTAACTCGTTTACAAAATAATAACATCGAATTTACCCGTTTTAAGAGAGATACCACCATTGTCGTTGAGGTACAACATATAAAAGACTATAAGACTAGAGCCAATGCCTATGAGGGGCATTATTTGCACTATAACACAACCGTAGTAAAAACCAAAAAAAGAGTACGTTTTAGAAAGGGAGATTTGTACATACCAACCCGTCAAAATGGAATTCGATATCTCATCGAAACTTTAGAGGCAGAAGGGGTTGATTCTTTCTTTAATTGGAATTTTTTTGACACTATTTTACAGCAAAAAGAAGGGTTTTCTGGGTATGTATTTGAAGAGGTCGCAGCAAATTTTCTGCGGAAAAATCCAGCTATAAAAAAAGCGTTAGAAGAAAAAATAAAAACGGATGAAAATTTTGCGAATAATCCAAGAGCTCAATTGTCTTTCGTGTATGAAAAAACATTGCATTATGAAAATGCACACTTAATGTTACCCGTTTTTAAAGCCTATTCGATTTAAGGGATTTCTTAGAAAGTAGAAGTAATGTTTAAAGTAACTTCGTCCCAAGTTTTAGAAATACCATCTGCTCCTTTGTGAAGTTCTTCACAGACCTTATTTAAGGAAGCTATTGCAGCTTTTGCATTCCATTTGTTAATGTCCAAAGTGGATTTCATTGAAAACACGTTATTAGTAATTGTATATTCAAACGGAACTTTGTCCGTAATACCATTCATTTTAATTGTTGCAATTCCAGATGTAGCTGTTAAAATCTTTAAGGTGCCCGATAATAAAGAGGTATCCATAAAGCTGAAAAAGAATTTTCTAATCTTATAATCCCTGCTGCTATCTTTTGTAAAAATACTACTCACAGGAATTGAAAAAGAGGTGTTGTGAATTGCTTCTTTTATCGTGTTTCCATCTCCATTAGCGGTGATATTTACTTTTTTAAATTGCCCATTAACAGGAATTTTTTCGGTTGTTTTATAAGCGGTCCATCCAATATTATTTTCAGCTTCTTTTAAAGAGAACTTCGCAGAAGATTTTGGAGCTTCACTTACAGTGTCTTTTGTAGAATCGGTCTTTGTTTCAGTCTTACAACCTGAAAAATAAATAACGGTAAATAAGAATACACTGAATAGGATTGATTTTTTCATGAATTATTTTTTAGGATTGATAATTGTGTTTGCTAATTTTATATATTCTTTCTTTGCTTCCGAAGGTGTCATGTCTTTTAATTGCATCCATGCATTAAATTTAAAAGCGTTTCTAACATCTAATCCACTGTTAAAAGAAAAATTATTTCCAAAATTGGCTTGTTTATTAAAAGCATACAATTTAAGCATAACATCTGGTGCAACGGGTTCTTTTAGACAAGATATTCTCTCGAATGCTGCTTTAAACTCTTTGTCCAAATCGTTTAACATTTTACTTTTTTTCTGCAATTACTTGTGTTCCTCCTTTTACAACATCTCCTAACTTAACAGTAAGTTTTGTATCTAAAGGTAAGAAAAGGTCTACTCTTGAACCAAATTTGATGAAGCCAGCATCTGTCCCTTGCACAATTTCATCTCCTTTTTTTGCGTAGTTTACAATTCTCTTTGCTAGTGCACCGGCAATTTGACGGTATAAAATTTCACCAAAAGAACGATTCTCTAACACGATTGTAGTTCTTTCATTTTCTGTAGATGCTTTTGGATGCCAAGCAACCAAATATTTCCCTGGATGGTATTTGCTGTAATTTACAGTACCACTCATTGCGTAGCGAGTTACGTGTACGTTAATGGGAGACATGAAAATAGAAACTTGTAATCTTTTGTCTTTAAAATATTCTGTTTCCTCAACTTCTTCAATTACCACAACTTTACCGTCTACAGGAGCTATAATATGCTTTTCATTAAGTACTGTGTTTCTTTTAGGGTTTCTAAAAAATTGTAAAATAATGATTAAAAAACCTAGAATTAAAATCTGAATGCTCTTCACCACCCATGCAATTTCAATAAATTTCTCTGCAAGTAAAACCCCAGCAACACTTAGTAGTAATGAAACTACAATAATCTTATAACCTTCTTTGTGAAAACGAATCATGAATTATATTATAAAGTTGATATACAAATATACAAACGGAGCAACAAACAACAAACTATCAAATCTGTCTAAAATACCTCCATGACCTGGCATTATTGTACCACTGTCTTTTATGTTAGCCTGTCTTTTAAATTTTGATTCTATTAAATCTCCTATGGTACCAATAATCGAAACGATTACAGCAATTACAATCCAGTCTATTAAACTGTAGTTTGTTACATAAATGGAGATGAGATACCCTGTAGCGATTGAAAATACGAGACCACCAATAAAACCTTCCACTGTTTTTTTTGGTGATATTGAAACAAATAGTTTTCTTTTTCCGAAATTCTTACCGACTAAAAAAGCAAAACTATCATTTGTCCAAATAAGGATTAAGATACTTAAGATGATCGCTGCATTGTATTGATCTCCTTGGAAAGGGATTAAAATTAAAAAACAAAAAGAAAACACAATGTATCGAATGGTGAGTCCCATTTTTGAACGATCATCCTGATAAGAAATTTCTTTTTTTGAAATTAATTGATAGCTTAAAAAAAGGGATGAGATAATATTAATCCCTAAAATACCAACCACAGCATAATTGTCAGAATTTTTTAATAAAAGGAAAACAGCCGCAGCAAAAAACAGGTAGGATGCAAGACTTTTAAAATGAATGATCTTGTGAAATTCCCAAATTGAAATTCCTGCAAAAATAGTCGTCAGAATTACAAATGATTCTTTAGAATAAAGGATTGCGGAAACAAAAAGAAAAACGAAAATAAGTCCAGATAAACTCCTTCTTAAAAGGTTGCGCATATTATAAATCTTCAAATAGCAGCAAATATAAGTTTTTTGAATTACTGTTGCCGTAGTTTAAAAAATTATCATCATTTTTTTTGAGAGTATAATTTTTAATAGCGCTTATATTGGTTGGTAAGTTTTGTTTAGAGCTTGTTTTAATACCTGTTAACCCTTGGCCAGTATCTTTTACAATCTGACTTGTACTTGCATAAATGATAAAATTTTCAGAAAATTCAGTAATTTTTTTACTTTTCAATTGGTTTGAAGACAATAGAATATCTCCTTTGTCTGCAATTAAATGCTCGCAAGAAGTAAAAAACGGTAATTCTTGGTTTGTTTCTGATGTCTCTATCTCTTTATTGATGTACCTTAAAAGAGTAGGGTCCAAAAGTTGAATTTGTTCCCAGCTGTTTTCAACGAGAATGCTTTTTAAGTTAGAAATTACCTCTTCCTTATTTGTACAGTATAGGAACTTTCCGCCTTTAGAAAGAAAATTATGTACAAACAAATCATCTAAAGATAAAGAAACCTCTTGATTCTTGGTTTGCTCTTCTTCAAATGATTGTCTATTGAGTAGTTTTTTAAGGAAATTCATTTCTAAAATTAAAGCGTTTGATTACTCATCAGGATTTTCTTCTACTGGTGAAATAGCGACGTCTTTTTCTTCTTCAATTTTTTCTTCTTTTAGAGGTTGACTTTCAACATCAAAAGATCTTTTTCCAAATATTTTTTCTAAATCATCTTTGAAAATTACTTCTTTTTCTAAAAGTAATTCTGCTAAAGTAGTCAACTTTTCTTTGTGAGTACTTAATAACTCGACTGCCCTTACATATTGAGCTTCAATCATCTTAGAGATTTCTCTGTCAATGGTTTTTGCCGTTTCTTCACTGTATGGTTTTACAAATGCATCATTTCCAGAAGAGTCATAATAGGTAATGTTACCAACTTCTTCATTTAAACCATAAACTGTAACCATTGCTCTCGCTTGTTTGGTTACCTTTTCTAAATCACTTAACGCACCTGTTGAGATTTTATTAAAAATGATTTTCTCTGCAGCTCTTCCTCCTAAGGTAGCACACATTTCATCCAACATTTGTTCTGTTTGCACAATCATTCTTTCTGCTGGTAAGTACCAAGCAGCTCCCAAGGATTGGCCTCTAGGTACTATAGTTACCTTTACGAGTGGCGCGGCATGTTCTAACATCCAACTCACCGTAGCGTGTCCAGCTTCATGAAAAGCAATTGTTTTCTTCTCTTTGGGCGTAATTACTTTATTTTTCTTTTCTAAACCACCCACAATACGATCAACGGCATCCAAGAAGTCTTGATGTTCTATTGCTTTTTTGTCCTGTCTTGCTGCTATTAAAGCTGCTTCATTACACATATTTGCAATATCTGCACCAGAAAAACCTGGAGTTTGTTGTGCTAAAAAGTCAACTTTTACATCTTCGCCTAATTTCAAGGGTTTTATATGCACATCAAAAATTTCTTTCCGCTCATTAATGTTTGGTAAGTCCACATAAATTTGACGATCAAAACGTCCTGCACGCATTAAAGCTTTGTCTAAAACATCTGCTCTGTTTGTTGCAGCAACAACAATAACATTGGTATCGGTTCCAAAACCGTCCATTTCTGTTAGTAGTTGATTCAACGTGTTTTCTCTTTCGTCATTCCCACCGGTCATGCTGTTTTTTCCACGAGCTCTACCAATTGCATCAATTTCATCAATAAAAATAATAGAAGGTGATTTTTGTTGAGCTTGCTTAAACAAATCTCTCACTCGAGAAGCACCAACGCCTACGAACATCTCTACAAAATCTGATCCAGACAAAGAAAAGAAAGGAACGCCTGCTTCTCCTGCAACCGCCTTTGCTAAGAGTGTTTTACCAGTTCCAGGAGGCCCTACAAGTAAAGCTCCTTTTGGTATTTTTCCTCCTAAAGCAGTGTATTTTTCAGGGTTTTTTAAGAAATCTACAATTTCTTGTACCTCTTCTTTTGCGCCTTCTAATCCTGCTACATTCTCAAAAGTTGTTTTTACTTTGGTGTCTTTATCAAAAAGTTTTGCTTTCGATTTTCCAATATTAAAAATTTGACCACCGCCACCAGCGCCTCCGCCGCCAGACATTCTTTTCATAAAAAATAACCAAACTCCGATTAACAAGATGAAAGGTAAATAATTAAAGATGCTTTCAACAATACTGGTCTGATTATCGTTTCGCATATCCACTGACAAATTGTTCTTATCTTTAGCTTTGCTTACTTCATTTTCGAAATTTTGCTGATCTCCAAAATTGTATTCAAAAATTGGGGATCCAGGTCTATAAAAAGTGCCTTTTTTGAAATCTTTATATTTGCTTTTGGCTAATGCCTCTTCGGTTAAGTAAATTTGAGCTGTTGTATTATTAACAACTAAAATCTTTTCAATTTCATTATCATTTAAAATTTCCTCAAATTTATTTTTTGACAAACTTTTAGAGGCCAAAGCATCAGAATTTAAAAACTGAAATATGATTAGGGCTATAAAAACAGCTCCATAAATCCAGTATGAACTAAATTTTGCTTTGGGGGATTTTGGTTTATTTTCTTTATTCGAATCACTCATATTTTTAAAAAATGAAATGTGTTTGTTAAGATTTTATTTCAGTAATTTTTGCGTCACCCCAAAGACTTTCGATGTCATAAAATTCGCGAACGTGTTTTTGAAAAACATGTACAACAACATTTACGTAGTCCATTAAAATCCATTCGGAGTTGTTTTGACCTTCTATATGCCATGGTTTGTCTTTGATTTCCTTAGAAACCGTTTTCTGGACAGATCCAGAAATTGCGTTTACTTGCGTGTTTGAGTTCCCTGAACAAATGATGAAATAATCACAAACAGTGTTCTCGATTTCTCTTAAGTCTAATAATTGAATGTCTTCTCCCTTAACATTATCAATTCCTTTTATAATAACAGCGATTAGCTCGTCTGTACTGATTTTCTTTTTGGTCATTAAAATTTATAAATTAATACGCAAAGTTATTGTTTTTTTGTCAGTTTTTTGTGTAATATTGAACTAGTTTATACATTATTTAACACTTGAAAATAATCAAACTTGATGCCATCGATTCTACCAATTCTTTTTTAAAAGATTTGGGACGTACTTCTGTTTTACAGAATTTTACTACGGTTACCACAAAACAACAATTAAAAGGCCGTGGACAACAAACAGGTTCTTGGGTTTCTGAGAGAGGTAAAAACCTAACATTCAGCACTTATGTATCTTTTTTGGAGTTAGAAACAAATAGCCAAAAGTACCTCAGTTTTGCGGTAAGTCTTGCTATTTTAGAAGCACTTAAATACTTGAGAATTCCAAATTTACAAATAAAATGGCCCAACGACATTCTGGCAGGGAATGATAAAATAGCAGGTATTTTAATTGAAAACACGTTGAAAGAACAAAAAATACAAGCTGCAATTATCGGAATTGGATTGAATGTAAATCAAGAATCCTTTCCAGTATTTTCTAGGAAGGCAACTTCCATTAAAAACTGTCTGCAAAAAGAGACTGATTTAGAGGATACTCTTCAATTGTTATTAAAGCACTTACAATCGAAATTAGCACTTTTAAATGAAGGTCAATATCAATTGTTAGAAGCACAGTTTTTAGATTGTTTGTACAAAAAAAACGTTCCTACGACTTTTAAAGATCGTGAAAACGTTTTGTTTATGGGAATGATTCAAGGGGTTTCTCCCGAAGGAAAATTACAAATCTTGTTAGAGGATGACTCCATTCAAGAATTCGGAATCAAAGAAGTTTCCTTTGCCTAAAGTTTTTCGATATTTTCGGTAAGCGTATTTACGAATTTTGTTAAGGGTGCTTTAATCATCATGGCCATCATTGCATTAAATTCACCATCAAATTGAAGTTGTACCGTACTTGAGTTTTCAGTTACCTCTTCAATGTTCGCTGAAAGTGTAAAAGGCAATTTACTACTAGCTGCCCCTAAAGTAATATTAGAATATTCCGTTTTACCTTTTAAAACCAGCCTAATTTCTGGCATCCCTTTTAAGCCAAAAATAAACGAATCGCCGTCCACTTCAAATTTTTGAATATTTTCAGGCATTAAGTTTTCGAAATTCGATAATTCTGTAAAAAAAGTAAAAATTTCTTTGGCAGATTTCTGCGTAGTTACTTTTGTTCCTTCAATGTTCATAGTCTGTTTTTTATTGTTTCCAATTACTTGGGTTTTTTCTCCATTCTTGAAGTGTGTCAATTTCATTTTCAGAAATGTAACTGCTGTCAGATGCTTGCTCCAGTAAATTATCGTAGTTACTCAACGTTGTTAAAGTAATATTTTTCTCTTTAAAGTTGATGTCTGCAATTTCAAAACCATAGGTGAAAATAGCTACCATTCCCTTTACAACCGCTCCCGCTTCTTTTAAAGCGGCTACTGCATTCAAACTACTTTTACCCGTGCTTATTAAGTCTTCAATTACCACAACATTTTGGCCGCTTTCCAAATATCCTTCAATTTGGTTTTTACGTCCATGACTTTTTGGTTCTGGTCTCACATATATAAAAGGAACTCCCAATTCTTGCGCTATCAAAATACCAATAGCAATAGCACCTGTAGCAACTCCTGCAATTACATCAGGTTTTCCATGTTGCTGTTCAACTATTTTTGCAATTTCTTCTTTTAGAAAAACTCTTACGGCTGGGTAAGAAAGCGTAATTCTATTGTCGCAATAGATTGGGGATTTCCATCCTGAAGCCCATGAAAAAGGTTCATTTGGACTAAGTTTTATCGCCTTAATTTGCAATAAAAGTTCAGCGGTTTTTTTTGCTGTATCTTTGTTTAAAATCATGCCGCAAATGTATAAAGTTTTTGTAAATGATAGCCTAATTATCTTAACAGATTCTTTGCCTAAACAAAATAAGTTGCCAGTGTACTTGTTTGAAGGTCTTTGTGTTGAGGATTTTTTACAGAAAATCATAGCCAATCCAACTTCAGAGGTGTTTCTATTATGCACCAATTTAGAAGAATCTAGCGCACTTTTTTTTGAAAATTTCAAGATGATTACAGCAGGAGGAGGGCTGGTTTTAAATCCCCAAAAAGAAATACTATTCATTTATAGAAATGACACTTGGGACCTTCCAAAAGGGATGGTTGAAAAAGAAGAATCCATCGAAGCAACTGCCCTTAGAGAGGTTGCTGAAGAGTGTGGTATTGAAAGTCTTTCAATCGATCAATTTTTAATAACGACTTACCATTACTTTTATCGGAATGAAAAGTGCCTCAAAAAAACATATTGGTTTTTAATGCATTCCAATTTTGAAGGCATCCTAAAACCACAAGAGGAAGAGGGAATTACTCAGGTTGTTTTCAAGGATAAAATGGCTACTTTAAAAGCATTACAAAACAGTTATGCCAATATTAAATTGGTTTATAACAAATACTTAGACTTACAAGGTTACAATTAAAAAACCTACTATCTTTGCCGACTTCTAAAAGGAATAAAAATTATGACCGAGTTTATCACAAAAAGAGTTAATAATGTAAGAAATGATGTCTTATCAGGAATTACTGTAGCCTTAGCATTGGTTCCAGAAGCAGTCGCATTTGCTTTTGTGGCTGGTGTAGATCCTTTAGTGGGTTTGTATGCTGCTTTTATGGTAGGATTAATCACGTCAATATTTGGTGGGAGACCTGGAATGATTTCTGGTGCAACAGGCGCATTAGCAGTTGTAATGGTTTCATTGGTTTCGGAGGGGAACGCAATGGGAAGCCCTGATGAAAGTTTAGGTCTTTACTATCTTTTTTTAACGGTTATCCTAATGGGGGTTCTTCAGGTTTTAGCGGGTCTTTTTAAGTTAGGTAAATTTGTGAGGTTAATTCCACATCCAGTAATGATGGGATTTGTGAACGGTTTGGCAATTGTAATTTTCTTGTCTCAATTAGGAATGTTTAAAAAAATCGAAGGTACCGATAAAGTATGGTTAGAAGGAGTTTCTTTGTGGTATATGATTGGCCTAGTCTGTTTTACCATGTTAATCATGTGGGGGCTTCCAAAAATAAAAGCAACGAAAAAGCTACCCGAAGCACTGATTGCTATTATAGTTGTTTCTGGAATTGTTATCTTCTCTAATTTAGATGTTGCCACAGTAGGTTCTTTTATTAGAGATGGTGGTGGTGAAGGTTTAAAAGGGAGTTTCCCAGTTCCGGTTTTAGATACTTTTTCTAAAATACCGATGAATATGGATACTTTTTGGTTCATCTTTCCATATGCTGGAATTCTAGCAGCCATAGGGTTAATAGAGTCTTTAATGACTTTGAACCTCATAGATGATTTAACAGAAACTCGTGGAAATTCAAATCGTGAATGTGTTGCCCAGGGGGGCGCTAATATTATTACTGGTCTGTTTGGTGGTATGGGAGGTTGTGCAATGATTGGGCAATCTATTATTAACATAAAAGGAGGTGGGCGTGGACGCTTGTCTGGATTGACAGCCGCCGTTTTCTTGTTGATATTTATTCTCTTTGGATCGTCTTATATTGAACAGGTGCCAATTGCTGCTTTAGTTGGAGTAATGTTTATGGTGGTAATTGGAACATTTGCATGGTCTAGTTTTAGAATTATGAATAAGATTCCAAAATCAGATGTTTTTGTTTTGATTTTAGTTTCCTCACTAACTGTAATTTTTGATTTAGCTTTTGCTGTAATTGCTGGAGTCATTGTAAGTGCCTTGGTTTTTGCTTGGGAAAATGCGAGAAAGATTCGTGCAAGAAAAAGAATTAAGGATGACGGAACCAAAGTGTATGAAATTTGGGGGCCTTTGTTTTTTGGAAGTATTGCTACTTTCAATGAAAAATTCGATGTTAAAAATGATCCAGAAAGTGTAGAAATCGATTTTGTAGAAGCTCGTATTTCAGATCATTCTGCTATAGAAGCAATTTTTGCTTTGGTTGAAAAATACCAAGCTGAAGGCAAAAACATAAAGCTAAAACATTTAAGTAAAGATTGTAAAATCTTATTGTATAAAGCAAGTCCCATATTTGTAGGAATTATAGAGGAGGGGATTGATGATCCAAGATATCACTTAGCGGCTAACCCAGAAGATTTTCCAAAACCTCTCGCGGAATACAAGTTTTAGCGTTTTAAAAAATAGATACTATAAAAAAAGCGCAACTTTTATAAGTTGCGCTTTTTTTATATCCTATTGTGAACAAACAATACTTATACCATCCCTAAGTCCATTAAAGGCAAGGTTCTTACTCGTTTTCCAGTTGCATTAAAAATAGCATTACAGATCGCAGGAGCAATAACAGGAACTCCAGGTTCCCCAACCCCAGTTGGTGCCGTTTCCATATTGTCAATAATAGTAATGTCAATGTTTGGTGCATCTATCATACGTGTCATTGGATAATCATGAAAGTTACTCTGTTCAATAGCACCTTCTTTTGCAGTGATTTTTCCAAACAATGTAAACGACATTCCAAAAATGGCAGCACCTTCTAATTGATTTTTAACATTGTCTTTATTCAATACCAATCCACAATCAATAGCAGTCCAAATATTTTCTACTTTTATTTTATCATCTTTTGAAGAGACCTCTACAACAGTTGCAACATAACTATAAAAACTATAATGAACGGCCAAGCCTAAGCCATGACCTTCCGGTAATTTTATGCCCCAATTTGCTTTATCTGTAGCGATTTTTAAAACATTTTTGAAACGTTTTGAATCAAAAGGATATGCGGATTTTCCTTGAATAATTCGGTCTTTTCCTAATAGTTCTAAATGGAATGCTAAAGGGTCTTTGTTTGCTTTTGATGCCAATTCATCGATAAAAGAATTGATTCCAAATCCACTATGTATATGTATAACAGAGCGCATCCAACCAATTCGAAGATGGGCTTCTGCTTTTGCATTTTCAAACCTAAAATTTTCAATCTGATAAGGGTTATTGATAAATCCTTGTCCCAATTCAAAACCAGATGCATAATCTGATAATGGCTTAAAGCTAGAAACGATAGAAGGAAAGGCAACTTTGTGTAACCAACCCGAAACCTGCCCGTTTTTGTCTAGCGAACCTTTGATCGATTGTGTACTAGATGAATGATAAAAACTATGCTGTATATCATCTTCACGCGTCCAAACTACTTGAACAGGTGCATTTATTTCTTTGGATAATGCAACTGCTTCAACAACAAAATCTGACTTTGATTTTCGTCCAAAACCACCTCCTAAAAAAGTAACATTCACTGTTACATTTTGAATATCTAAATTGAAAAAATGTGCGATTTCACTTCTTGCCGTTTGCGGATCCTGCACGGGAGCCCATACCTCACAACGATCCCCTTGAAACCAAGCTGTCGCATTGGGTACTTCCATAGGAGCGTGCACCAAATGTGGTACATGGTATGTCGCTTCAATAACCTGTTCACTTTCTTTAAATGCATTCGTAACATTTCCACGACTACCAGGAACCAGTTTTCCGTTTTCTAGTAAACGTTCGTTTATTTTTTTATCATAAGTATCGGTGTTGAACTCTTTGTTGTCTCCAAAATCCCAATCAATTTCTAAGTTTAATTTTCCTTGAAAAGCAGCCCAAGTATTATTGGCAATGACTGCAACACCACCCAACATTCCGAAAAATTTTCCAGTAGGCGGAATCATTCGATCCATTTGGATGATTTTTTCAACACCAGCAGTTTCTTCAGCTGCAGACTTGTCGACACTTTTCACGGTTCCAAAAGTAACTGGGCATCGTGCAATGGCAGCAAATTTCATGTTTGGAATTCTTTTGTCAATTCCATAAATCGCTGTTCCGTGTGTAAAATCTTTTAGATCAACACTTTTCAGTGTTTTTCCAATGTATTTAAAATTTTTAGTTTCTTTTAGTTTGATTTCTTCAGATTCTGAAAGGGTGATTTTTGATGCTTCTTCCACCAAATTACCAAAGAAAATTTTCTCTTTTGTTTTGGTATTCACGATGTAGTGATTCTCTGCAATGCAATCGTTTTTGGAAACGTTCCATTTTTTTGCCGCTGCAGCAATCAACATCATTTTTGCAGTTGCGCCCATTTTACGCATGGGTTCCAACATTGTTCTTACACTTCGAGAACCATCTGTATTTTGATTGCCATATTTTTCATCTCCAGTTGCTTGTTTTAAAGAAATATAACTCCAGTCAGCTTCTAATTCATCTGCAATTGCAGATGCTAATGAAGTTCGGATTCCTTGTCCCATTTCAGAACGAGATGCAATTAAAGTGATTTTTCCATCTTTTTTAATATTGATGAAAAGATTGGGAGCAAACCCGTTTTCGGCTGTCAATTTTGGAATAAAATCCTTTTTGTCTCCTGTTGTATTGCATCCTAAAAGAATTCCTCCTGAGGCCAAACCAAATACTTTTACAAAGTTTCTTCTACTTAAGTTCTGAATCTTAGTCATGGGTATTTGTTTTAAGTTCGACTGCTTTGTGAATTGCTTTTCTAATTCGGGTATAGGTTCCACATCTACAAATATTGCCACTCATAGCTTTGTCAATATCTTCATTTGTAGGTTTTTCTGTGTTATCTAATAGTGCAGTAGCGGCAATTAATTGCCCAGATTGACAATAACCACATTGCGGTACATTGCCCTCATTCCAAGCAGCTCGTAAAAAATCTAAATTTTCTGAAGAACCTTCAATAGTGAATATTTCTTTTCCTTCTGCATAGGAAACAGGAATACTGCAAGATTTTGTTAAGTTGCCGTCGATTAATACGGAGCAAGCACCACATTGACTAACTCCACAGCCAAACTTTGTACCTGTTAAGCCAATAATGTCTCTAATTGCCCAAAGCAAAGGCATTTCGTCTTGCGCTTCAATGGAAAAAGATTTTCCGTTTATTGAAAGTGATTTCATAATTCCTGAAAATTTATGTCAGCAAGTTACGTTTTTTTTGAATTGATATAAAGTAGTAAAAAATTATTTTTGAAATAAGTTGGAAAAAGCTTCTGAGACTGTTTTAAATTCAAACTGAAAATTGGTTGTCTTTACTTTTTTAGAAGATAATCTACTTCCTTCTAAAAGAATGACGGCCAATTCTCCAAAAACAAGTTTTAGTAAGAATCCCGGAACTGCCATTGGCAGATAAGGGCTTTTGATACTTTTAGCCAATATTTTTGAAAAGGATTTACTGGTTTGAAAATCGGGTGCAACGGCATTGAAAACCCCTGTAGTATTTTGCTCAATCGCATGAATGTATAAGTTGCACAGGTCATCAAGATGAATCCAAGACAAGTATTGTTTTCCTGACCCTAAAGGGGAAATGATAGGTGTTTTCATCTTTTGGAGTGCGCCTCCTTTTTTAGACAAGACGATACCCGTTCTTAAAAGGGTGACAGGTATTTTTAAAGTATCAAATTGCTGGGCTGCATTTTCCCATTGAAGACAAACATCACCTAGAAAATCAGTACCTGCATTGTCCGTCTCTGTATAGATTGTATTGGTTGTTTTTGCGCCATAGAAATTGCTTCCTGACGCCGAAATAAATCCTTTTAAAGGAATGTTCAATGCTTTTATTTTCGAATACAACAGGTTGGCCGTAGCTACTCTACTGTCGATAATTACTTTCTTACGTTCGGAAGTCCAGCGCTTGTCTGCAATTCCGGCACCTGCCAGATGGATGATATAGTCTAAATTTAGCAATGCTTCTTCATCAATATAGTCATTGACAACGTCCCATTTATATTCATTTTTTGCCGAAGGGGTTCTACTTAAAACTCTTACGTTATGTTTCTTTTTCAATAAAAAATCGGTAAGCCTTTTGCCAACCAACCCGGTGCCTCCAGTAATCAATATGTTTGCCATGTTGTAAAAATATATAAATTACAATGGAAATACTGTTGGTTTGTAGCAATAATTTTGATTCAGGTTATTTTTTTTAAAATCTACCTATATCTTAACCTACGATTTTTTTCTGTGCGTAGAATAAACCGTATTTTTATCGAAATGAAAAAAAACACAACAAGAAAAGGGTTTGTTTTTAAAACATACGAAGCAGAAAACCAATCTCCTTTTGAAATGCTCTTTGAAATTTTCAAAGAATTGATTACCCATACTTCGGGTGATTTTGATGAGGCAATTGATTGGTTGCGCTCTTTAGATAAAGAATATAAACTGACTACAGAAGCCTATACAATTGACGATTTTATTGAAGACCTTACGAAAAAAGGATTCATAAAAAAAGAAACAGATGGAGATGGATTAGGCGCTACAAAAATAACACCCAAAACAGAACGTGCTATTCGTCAACAAGCGTTGAATCATATTTTTGGAAAGATAAAAAGGAGTGGGTCCGGAAGTCATAAAAGTAAATCCCCTGGAATGGGTGATGAGCATACGGGAGATTTTAGAAATTACCAATTTGGTGATGCTTTAGACAAAGTATCAATCACAGAAAGCATTCGAAACGCACAGATTAACAATGGGATTGATGATTTTCATTTGACAGAAAATGATTTGGTAGTAGAAGAAACACTTCACAAAAGCCAAATGAGCACTGTCTTGATGATTGACATTAGTCATTCGATGATCTTGTATGGCGAAGACAGAATTACACCAGCCAAAAAAGTAGCGATGGCATTGGCAGAATTAATTACGACACGATACCCAAAAGATACTTTAGATATTATTGTCTTTGGAAATGATGCTTGGTCTATTAAGATAAAAGATTTGCCGTATTTACAAGTGGGACCCTACCATACAAATACGGTTGCCGGTTTAAATCTTGCGATGGATTTACTCCGAAGAAAACGAAATACCAACAAGCAAATTTTTATGATCACAGATGGGAAACCAAGCTGTTTGCGCTTGCCCGACGGGCAATACTATAAAAACAGTAACGGGTTAGATCCGCATATTGTAAATAAATGTTACGCGATGGCACAACAGGCTAGAAAGCTACACATTCCAATTACAACTTTTATGATTGCAAAAGATCCATATCTCATGCAATTTGTAAGTGCATTTGCAAAAGCAAATCAAGGAAAAGCATTTTATACAGGTTTAAAAGGGTTGGGGGAAATGATTTTTGAGGATTATGAAACGAATCGAAAAAAGAATATTAAAGGATAAAAAAACAGGAACAGAACTGTAAAGTTTATTTCAGATACTAAAATATATGAACATAAGTAAGATTACAACATTAGGTGCATTAAAAAAATCAGGATATCAATCAAAATCGATTAAAGAGGAGTTGAGAGAGAATCTGATCAGTAAAATGATGAGTAAGGAAACTGTTTTTAAGGGCGTTCACGGGTATGAAAATACAGTGATTCCAGAATTAGAACGTGCAATTTTAAGCAAGCATAATATTAATTTATTAGGGTTGCGAGGTCAGGCAAAAACACGATTGGCAAGGTTAATGGTAAATTTGTTGGACGAATATATACCTGTAGTTGAGGGCTCTGAAATTAATGACGATCCTTTGCATCCAATTTCGAGATTTGCGACAGAGTTGATTGCGGAAAAAGGAGACAAGACGCCTATTTTTTGGCTGCACAGAACGGCACGTTTTGCAGAAAAATTAGCAACACCAGATGTAACGGTTGCTGATATTGTTGGAGATGTAGACCCCATAAAAGCAGCGAATTTAAAACTGAGTTATGCCGATGATCGGGTGCTTCACTATGGAATGATTCCAAGAGCAAATCGATGCATTTTTGTAATTAATGAATTGCCAGATTTACAAGCTAGAATTCAGGTTGCACTGTTTAATATTTTGCAAGAAGGTGATATTCAAATTAGAGGATTTAAATTGCGATTGCCTTTAGATATGCAATTTGTGTTCACAGCAAATCCAGAAGATTATACGAATAGGGGAAGTATTGTAACACCTCTTAAAGATCGAATTGGATCTCAAATTTTAACACATTATCCGGAAGATATTGAAACTGCTAAAAAAATAACACAGCAAGAAGCCAATCGTGGAGATGATCAACAAGCTGGGATTCAAGTTCCAGAACTGGCCAAAGATTTATTAGAGCAAATTGTTTTTGAAGCGAGAGAAAGTGAATACATCGATCCTAAAAGTGGTGTGAGTGCTCGTTTAAGTATTTCAGCTTACGAAAACCTATTAAGTACGGCAGAACGAAGAGCTTTGCTTTCTGGTGAAGAAAAAACAATGCTTCGTTTGAGTGATTTTGATGGAATTATCCCAGCCATTACAGGAAAAGTAGAATTGGTCTATGAAGGGGAGCAAGAAGGCGCGCAAGTAGTTGCAGAAACTTTAATTAAGAAAGCGATCAAAACCTTATTTCCAACCTATTTTCCAGTCATAAAGAAATTGGAAAAGCAAGAAGATGAGTCCCCTTATGATGACATTGTTTCTTGGTTCTTTAATGCCGATGGAGATTTTGAGCTGTTGGATGAATATACAGATACGGCATACAAAAAGGAGCTCAATAAAATAAAACCATTAAATGACTTCTTAGAGAAGTACCAGCCCAATATGAATAAAAAAGACGCTTATTTTGTAAAAGAATTTGTGCTCTGGGCATTGGTTGAGTTTAAGAAATTAAGCAAACACAGATGCGCAGAAGGAACACAATTTAAAGATCCTTACGGAAGTTTTATGAGCGGTTTATAATCATTTACCAGGTATTTCTGGATTTAATATTTTTAGAGCAAAGCCGAATTATTTCTATAATTCGGTTTTTTCTTGTTGTGTCTCTTTTTGCTTGATTGAGCCAATACAGGTAGCTTTTTCTGTAACTAGGTGCAAATCGATTGTAGTTATCGAAAGCCGTTTTGTTTTGATTGAATTCAATTTGTAAATCGTCTGGAATGATTCCTTTTTCAACAGCATCTAAAGCAGTCCAAGAACCATTTTGTTTTCCGATTTTGATACTATCTAAGCCACTTTGATCTAGTAATTTTTTTGTTTTTAATTCTTGAATATGTTTCTTGTTCAATGCACTCCAAGCACTTTTTGGATTTCGTTTGCAGAAATATTGTCTTCGTTTTCCATTTCCTAAGCTTTTAACGGTAGCATCAATCCAACCAAAACACAATGCTACTTTTACAGCTTCTTCCCATCGCATTGATGCTTCTTCGTTCTCTACTTTATAAAAGATCAAATAGATGCCTTCTGATGTGGCATGATTTTCAGACAACCAATTTCGCCATTCGGTATCATTTTTAAAATAAAATGATTCCTTCTTTTGCATTATCGCATAATTTTGTTTGGAAAAACAACGACACTTTCATGGCCGTTTTCGCCTACAGCAGCAACACCAAAAAAGAAATTATCAATTACAATTCCGTCCAAAGTAAATTTGGTTTCTTCCACATATCGGCTATGGTCCCAAGTAGGAGACGTGGTATCTCTCCAGTAGATTTTATATCCTTTGGCACCGTTGACTTTATTCCATTTCAATTTTGCAGATGCTTGCACAATTCCACCAATTGCAACCATTTCTGGTGCTGGAGGTGCCAATGCTAAACTTGCCATTGTAATTGCATTTACAGCGGTTAATTTTTTTGCATATCCAAAATTCACATGCTCAAAGGTATCTCCATATGCAATGCCGTTTTCTGTTCTAATATCCTGATGTTGCTGTGTATAGTTTTCATGCGCTTCCATAATTCTAATTCCCGCATAGCCTAAATCATTGAAAGGCCTGTGATGTCCTCCTCGACCAAAACGATCTAATCGATAAATCATCATTGGATTCATTTCGGGCATGTAAGTACGAACTGTTTTATGTGTGTATCTGGCCAATTGACGTGAGATTCCGTCTACTTCGCCGCCATAAAAACGGCGCATTCTTCTTTGTCTTTCTGTTTCATTCGCTGGAACAGGTTCTGAAAAAATTCTGAAGGACCTGTTGTCGATCACACCATCAACTCCGGTAATGTTTCCAATCATATCATTGTTTAAAACACCAATGATTTCCCACCCTTTTTCTTTGGCATATTTTGCCAGCCCTGCTCCGCCAAACAAGCCTTGTTCTTCTCCAGACAATCCTACATAGATAATACTACTTTCAAATTGGTATTTAGATAAAACTCTTGCAGCTTCTATGGTTCCTGCCATTCCAGAGGCATTGTCATTGGCTCCCGGTGCATCTTTTGTGAAATTAGCCCCATCACTATTTCTGGAGTCAATATCTCCACTCATAATGACGTATTTGTTTGGGTATTTTGTTCCTTTTTGAATGGCAACGACATTCACAACCCAAGCATCGTGCGGAACTCTTTTGCTCATTTGGGTAGTGACAAGGTCTTTTTGATAAAAGACATTGATGCAATCATCACATTCTTTAGAAATATCCTCAAAAGTACTTTTAATCCAACGTCTGGCAGCTCCAATTCCTCGAGATGCAGATAGCGTATCTGAAAAAGTATTTCGGGTACCAAATTCTGTCAATGTTTTTACATCAGCTTTAATTCGATCTTCAGAAACAGCATCGATAATGTCATATATTTTTTGGTCTGTTTGGCTTAGTAGTGTTGTTGTGGTACATAAAAACAAAAGGTATAAGTACTTCATAAGACGGTGTTGTTTGAAAAATAAATTTAAAGATACAGCATTTTTTAGATTTTTTCGGCTAGGTGGTTTGTAAGTGGAGTAAAAAAGCACCAAAAGCAATCACACCAATAGCAATCCAATCGGTAACTTTCATTGTTTCTCTAAAGAAATAGGCACTAAATAAAATAGTGGTTAATGGACTGGCTAAAAATAAAACCCCAGAAATCATTGGGTTTGTAATTTCTAATCCTAAAAAACTAAAAAAAAGGCCCAATAAGATAACGATACTCATGAGTAAAACGCGATAGAAATATTTTTGAAATATTGATAGTAATTGAATAGAACTTCTTCTTCTTCTTGTTTGTAAAAAAAGAAGAACTATACCACAAATAAAAACAAGTATTTCTTGATTTGCAATGATTAATATTATGGGGATTTTTTGGTTTAAGTTTTCCCAATTAAGGATTGCTGCCGAGCCGAAACATAGGGTCATTAGAACTAGTAATAGATGTTGCTTTAAATTGATTTTTAGGGTACTTTTCTTTTTGGTGTATATGTAAAAGATAAAACCTATTGTAACGATGAAAATACCTAAAAAAGAAGACTTTATATCAAGTTTTTTAAAAAGCCATAAATATAATATTGTAAAGATTATACCTAATAAATTATAAATAGCTGCCCATTGCAAGGATGCTTTTTTGTAGAGGGTTAGCATACTGTAGAGGCCAACAAGGCCTAGTATTGCTGCGGTGAATGTTCTTGAAATTTGAATAAAACTAAATTCTGTTAAATCGTGGAAGTAAAAAAGAAAACTAATTGCCAATATACTCGTAAAAAAAGACCTATAGGTCATTAACAAACTAACTGAAATGTTCGCCAGATTTTTTTTCCATAAAACATTGTTAAAAGAAAATAGAAGCATCGCTAATATGAGATAGATCATTGGGTTTTCTAATATTTTCCTAGTTAAGAGATCGTGAATTCGATTAGGTTTTGATTAAATTTTGTAAACTTTGTTATCTGAATAAGGTTTTCTAAAATAAGTTTTGTTTTTTTATTGTCGTTTTTCGCATTCTTTAAATAGGTTATTTGCAACTTCGTTTGATAATAAAATAGGGATACATAATCGCTGTAGCTTAACTCTACTTTTTCTAGCTCTACAAGGTTTAAGTTTATTTGTGCCATGGTTAAGTTATCTTTTGTAATATTTAAATTCGCCATTGCAATTAAAGAAAGTGCATGCCCAGTTTTTGAAGACCAACGGTCCATTTCAAGAATTTCTTCATAAAATGCATCTACTAATTCATTTAAAAAAGCAAAGTTTTTCTTAAAAATAAGACTGGGTATTATTTCTTCTAATAAAAATGAAATCTCATATACGCTATTTTTCTTTAAACTTTTTTTACAAACGAAAATGATTTTCTTTTCAATGCTTGAATCTCTATCTTCGGACTTTAAAAGTAAATACGAATAGTACCGACCTTGTAATACTGGGTGAAAAGTATCAAATTTATCAGGTTTTTTGATTTCTATATGAAGGTATTCTTTTGAAGAATAAAATTTCCAATAAAAACGCATTAATTCAACAAAAAGAATATCATCTTCTTTTTTACTTTGTTGTTTAATGATTGTTAGTATTTTTGAGTATTTGTTATGTAGGTTGGAATAGTCTATGAAAAGTAACGGAACATTATTTCGGAAATTATCATATTTTACAAGTCTACTGTAGATGTTATATGCGTTTTTTTCGTCAATTCGATAAAGACTTAAAGAAACGATGGTCGCAAACTTCAAACTGTTACTTTCAGAAATACCTTTATATGGAATTTTTTTCACAATCTCCTCCAATGTTTTGATGTTTTTACGTTCTATAAAATAGGAGAAAAAATAAGCAAAATAGACAGTATTGGCACCGTTTAAAAGTCCAATACGTATTGTTTCAATATCTTCCTTTGTTACCGTATTTGTAGATTGTATTCTTTGTAAATTTTGTTGAAAGTACCAACCATCATAATTGATAATATTATTCTTATAGGCACTGTAAGAACTAAAACCGAGATAAACGGCGAGTATATTTAGTGTGCTGATGCTTGGTTCTGTTTTTTCTAAAAAACCAAAAAGTCTTCGAAGGGTATTGAAGCCAATTCCTGACTCTGAGTTTTCTTCGATCTCTTCTTTTAAAAAACGTAAGTCTCTACTTTTATTTACCGTTATATTTGATTTCTTTTGAACATCAAGTAATAACTGTGCATAATCATTCTGCATTTAATCATAATTAGGGGTCATTCAAATATACATAATTTTAATTTTAAGGTCTTTGTTTTTGAAAATTAAGCTTGGGCTTTAAAAGGGCTATGTATAGCTTAAAATTTGAATATATTTGTACACTTTTATGATTGTTTTTGGATTCAAAACACAATCAGTAATTGAATGAAAAAGAAGACTAAAGAAACTTTCACTATTCGTGAAGGTTTTTTTTTGTCATAATTTTAAGTGTTTTTTGAAACCCTTTTTTTCAACGAATTATTTAAAAAATTAAAAAGCCCCTTTGTTTTCACAAAGGAGCTTTTATTTTTATTTACTACTTACGTAGGATTGAAAATGCTATTACTTGATCAACTCGTAAGAGCGTTTGATGAAATTAGTCAATTCTTCACCATGCAAAAGGTTTTGAGATAATTTTGCCAAATCAAAAGCTTGTGAAATTAGGTGTTTCTGCGCTTTTTCATCGGTATTGTTTAAGATGTCAGCAACTAATGGACTGTTGGTGTTTACTACCAAATTGTACATGTCAGGGAAATTCCCCATTCCCATCATTCCACCACCACCTGAAGCTTGCATTTCTTTCATTCTTCGCATGAATTCTGGAACGGTAATCATAAACGGAGATGCAGCAGAATCCATCGCTTCTAATTGTACTGTATAGGTTTCTTTTGGAACTGCAGCTTCAATAATTGGTTTTAAGGTTGCTGTTTCCTCGTCAGATAATTTTGAAATTACAGTTTCATCTTTTTTGATTAAATTATCTACATGATCAGAATCTACACGTGTAAATTTTACCTTTCCATCTCCACCTTCTAGTTTCTGCATTAAGTGAGAAATAATCGGAGAATCTAATACAAGAACTTCATATCCTTTTGCAGTTACTTCTTGAATGTAACTGTGTTGTGCGTCTTTGTTAGAAGCATAAAGTATAACGTGGTTTCCGTCTTTATCTGTTTGATTTTCTTTTGTCTTTTCAATCAACTCATCAAAGGTGAAATACGAATTGCTAACGGTTGGGTATAAAGCAAACTTCTTGGCTTTATCAAAGAATTTATCTTCAGACAACATTCCGTATTCAATAATTACTTTAATATCATTCCATTTTTGTTCAAAATCAGCTCGGTCTTTTTTGAACAATGACACCAATTTATCACCTACTTTTTTAGTAATATACCCTGAGATTTTCTTAACAGCACCATCTGCTTGTAGGTAAGATCTTGAGACATTTAAAGGGATGTCCGGAGAATCAATAACTCCTTTTAGCATTTGTAAAAAGTCGGGAACAATTCCTTCCACATTATCCGTAACATATACTTGGTTTTGGTATAACTGGATTTTGTCTTTTTGCATATCCATTGACGGACTTAACTTTGGAAAGAATAAGATTCCTGTTAAGTTGAATGGATAATCTACGTTTAAATGAATGTGAAATAAGGACTCTTCAAATTGTGTTGGATACAATTCTCTGTAAAAATTAGTGTAGTCTTCATCACTTAAATCAGCAGGCTTTTTGTTCCAAGCTGGGTTGGTGTTATTGATGATTTTATCAACCGTAATTTGCTTGTGAGCTTCTGTGGTTTCTTTACCGTCTTTATCTTTTGTGGTTGCTGGAGTAAATTCAGGATCATTTATTTGCTTTGTTCCAAATTTAATTGGCACTTGGTTAAAGCGATTGTATTTATTTAGTAGCCCTTCTATTTTAGCATCTTCTAAAAAGTCTAATGAATCTTCTGCAATGTGTAAAACGATTTCTGTTCCCCTGTCAGATTTGTCATGTTCAACCAACGTGTATTCTGGAGATCCATCACAGGTCCAATGCGCTGCAGGAGCATCTTTAAAAGATTTTGAAAAAATATCTACTTTTTCTGCAACCATAAAAGCAGAGTAAAAGCCCAATCCAAAATGTCCTATGACACCTGTTTCATTTTTGTCGTCTTTGTATTTCTCTAAAAACTCTTCAGCACCAGAAAATGCAATTTGGTTGATGTATTTTTCAACCTCGTCCATTGTCATTCCAAGTCCTTGATCCTTAATAGTAAGTGTTTTTGCTTCCTTGTCTATGCTAATTTCAATTTTAGCATCTCCCAATTCTGTCTTTGCTTCTCCAATAGAAATTAAGTGTTTTAATTTTGTGGTTGCATCTGTTCCATTTGAAATTAATTCACGTAAAAAAATCTCGTGATCTGAGTATAAGAATTTTTTAATCAGTGGAAAAATATTTTCTACCGATACATTAATGTTACCTTTTGCCATTTTATATCTGTTTTATTTTTATTAGTATTTCATCATGTATAGTCAAATAAAATACCAAACCTATTATTGTGACAAGATGACAGCCTTTCTACTCCTTTTCTGACTTCTTACTCAATTGAACTAAGGTGTAGGCAAAATTCACTATTTTTGCTGCTTAGAATAAATCAAATAATTAATTTATAGCCCGCTATATTATGTATAATTCAAAAATAACAGGTCTTGGATATTTTGTCCCAGAAAATGTTGTCACCAATAATGATTTAAGGGAGTTTATGGAAACTTCTGATGAATGGATTCAAGAACGGACCGGTATTAAAGAAAGAAGATGGATTGATCCTAAAACTGGAGAAACCACTTCTACAATGGCTGTGAAAGCTTCTAAAATAGCAATAGAAAGAGCGGGGCTTACTAAAGATGATATTGATTTTATTGTTTTTGCAACCTTAAGTCCAGACATGTATTTCCCTGGAGGAGGTGTTCGTGTACAAGACATGTTAGACATGCCCACAATTGGTGCTTTAGATGTTCGAAACCAATGTTCAGGTTTTATCTATGCGATGTCTGTAGCCGATCAATTTATTAAAACGGGTATGTATAAAAACATTTTAGTTATTGGTGCCGAAAATCATTCTGGAGGATTAGAGAAATCGACCCGAGGAAGAGGAGTTACCGTTATTTTTGGTGATGGTGCTGGAGCTGCCGTTTTATCGCGTAGTGAAGAAAATGGAAAAGGAATCTTATCCTCCCATTTACATTCTGAAGGAAAGCATGCAAGAGAATTAATGTTAGATGGTCCCAACACAGGTAGATGGGTTCCAGAAATATTAGCTGAAAATGATCCTGAAGATCAATCCTATTATCCGCACATGAATGGTCAATTTGTATTTAAGCATGCCATTACTCGTTTTTCTGAAGCAATAGTAGAAGGCTTAGATGCAAATGGTTTACAAAAAGAAGACATTGATATGTTGATTCCGCATCAAGCGAATTTGCGGATTGCACAATTTATTCAGAAGAAATTTAAATTATCAGATGATAAAGTGTACAACAATATCATGAAGTATGGGAATACAACAGCTGCATCTGTAATTATTGCTTTAACAGAAGCATGGGAACAGGGGAAAATAAAAGACAATGATTTGGTTGTTTTGGCTGCTTTTGGTAGTGGATTTACCTGGGGGTCTGTGATGATTCGTTGGTAATTAATCTTTAAAAATGAAAATTAAAAAACCCGAAGTTCAACTTCGGGTTTTTTTATGCATATTATTTTTGGGGCAAATTTTAACTTTTTGAAGTGAAATTTTGAATATGTGAGGTTATTAAATTGTCAAAACCTTCTTTCTGATCCTCTAAAAACTGAGTTTCTATCTCAAGATAATTCAATTCATCTAGTCTATTGTACAATCGAGTATAATCTTTCTCAGTGGTCAAAAGAATTCTGTTTTTAATGTTCATTTTTGAGAACTTCTGCTCAATTTGCTCAATTTCTTTTTTCGAAAAATGATGGTGATCGGCATATTCTTCATGTTCAAAACGAACGTTTAAACTTCTTAAATGTTGCAATAACGGAGTCGGATTCGCAATTCCTGTAATCAATAAAACATCGTAGTCTTTTAAGTTGCTTGTTAAAATGGAGTTGCTTCCTTTTGTTTTTTCAGCATAAGAAATGGATGAGAAAAATAAGGGTTTTTTAAAATGCTGTAGTTTTTGTTGAATATTTTCCTTGTCGGAAATAGAAAGATTTTTTGGGCATTTTGTAACTATAATTGCATTTGCTCTTTTTGCTCCTGCGCTGCTTTCTCTGAGATTTCCTGTAGGTAATAAAAAATCATCAATAAAAAGATCTTTGTATTTTGTGAGTAAGATATAGCAACTTGATTTTACTTTTCGATGTTGATAGGCATCATCTAATAAAATTACTTCCGGATTTTTAGTAGTAATTAAAGTTTCAATTCCATTTACGCGATTGACATCAACAGCAACAGTAATATTTTTAAATTTATTGAAGTATTGTAGCGGCTCATCTCCAACTTCCTCTGCAGAAGACGCTGCATCCAATAAAACAAAATCCTTGGTACTTCTTTTATAACCTCTGCTTAAAACGGAGAGCACATGTTTGTCTTTTAATAAACGAATAAGATACTCAATTTGAGGTGTTTTTCCTGTGCCTCCCACACTTAGATTTCCAACAGTAATTGTTGGAATTTTAAAAGAGGTTTCTTTAAAAAAACCGATATCAAACATTAAGTTACGTAGAGAAGTAACAATGTCGTATGCGATTGAAAATGGAAATAATAAAAAACGTAAAAATTTCATTACTACGAAAATAACGCATTTTTATGGATTGATGCGTGGAAAATGCTAACTTTGGTCTTTGCTGAAATGATATAAAATGAAGATAAAGGAAATTACGCGATATATAGAGGAACTAGCGCCACTTAATTATGCTGAAGATTTTGACAATGTTGGTTTGTTAGTGGGAAGTTATGATTCGGAAGTATCTGGTGTTTTAGTAACATTGGATACTTTAGAGGAAACAATTGATGAGGCCATTGCAAAAAAATGCAATCTCATTGTTAGTTTTCATCCGATAATTTTTGCGGGTTTAAAAAAACTAAACGGACATTCCTATGTTGAAAGAGTTGTTTTAAAAGCGATTAAAAATGACATTGCGATTTATGCAACACACACAGCTTTAGATAATTCTAAAAATGGAGTTTCTGCAAAAATGTGTGAAGTTTTAGGTTTAAAAAACACTAAAATTTTGATTCCCAAAAAAGGAATTATAAAAAAATTAACCACAGTTGTGCCTTCTGAAAATGCAGTTTCTTTGAGGAATTCACTTTTTGAAGCAGGTGGTGGTGCAATTGGAAATTATGAGTATAGCTCCTTTAGTACAATAGGAGAAAGTACTTTTCAAGGAACAGAAAACTCCAACCCAGTTGTGGGTAGGAAAGAGGAGTTGCAGATTGAAAATGAGACAAAAATAAGTATCATTTTTGAACGAAAAAATGAGGTTAAGATATTGAAATGTTTACAAGCAGCGCATCCCTATGAAGAAGTAGCCTATGAGGTTGTTACCATAGAAAATGTACATCAAGATATTGGAATGGGCATGCTTGGAGAATTTCCCGAGCCTATGGAAGAAAAGGATTTTTTAAGTTATTTGAAAAGGACGATGCAAACAGCATGTGTTCGCCATTCTGAATTGCTTCATAAAAAAATAAAAAAAGTAGCAGTTCTTGGAGGTGCGGGAAGTTTTGCAATTTCAGATGCAAAAAGAGCAGGAGCAGATGCCTATGTAAGTGCCGATTTTAAATATCATGAGTTTTTTAAAGCTGAAAATGACATCTTATTAGCAGATATTGGGCATTATGAAAGCGAACAGTTTACAAAAAACCTTTTGGTTGATTATCTTACGAAAAAATTTAGTAATTTTGCAATCGTTTTATCACAAAAAAGTACGAACCCAATTTATTACATATAAACATGGCAAAGAAGAAAGAAGTTTCTGTTGAACAAAAATTAAGAGCACTTTACGATTTACAATTGATCGACTCTAGAATTGACGAAATTAGAAACGTTAGAGGAGAATTACCTTTAGAAGTTGAAGATTTAGCTGATGAGGTTGCCGGTTTAAACACACGTGTTTCAAATTTAAGTGAAGATATCTCTAATTTAGAAACAGATATCAACAATAAGAAATTAGCAATTGACGAATCGAAGTCGTTGATGAAAAAATACGAAGAGCAACAACAAAAAGTTCGTAACAACAGAGAGTTTGATTCCTTAGCTAAAGAAATTGATTTTCAAGATTTAGAAATTCAATTGGCCGACAAGAGAATCAACGAGTTTAAAGCTAAAATTGCTCAGAAAGAATTAGTAATTGCAACAACTAAAGAGAAATTAGAAAAGCAAGAGCAGCATTTAGGTCATAAAAAATCTGAATTGGATGCCATTTTAAAAGAAACAGAAAAAGAAGAAAAACTCTTAGCTGAGAAATCAGAAGAGTATTCAAAATCTTTAGACCCACATTTATTTACGGCTTATAATAGAATAAGAACGAAAGTGAAAAATGGCTTAGCGGTTGTTGCTATTGAAAGAGGTGCATCAGGAGGATCTTATTTTACAATACCACCGCAAGTTCAATTAGAAATTGCAAATAGAAAAAGAATTACTATCGACGAGCACAGTGGACGTATTTTAGTAGACGCTGCTTTGGCAGAAGAAGAAAAACAAAAAATCGATAAAATTTTCTCTTAATAATTTAATTTTACGATTATTTATATAAAAAAAACTCGAAGTTTTACTTCGAGTTTTTTTGTATTTTTATTTTTTAAAATCAATATGAATGTACTTCTTAATAGTATCTTTTTGATTATATTTATTTTTATAAACAAAGCTTCTTTTTTATGAAAAATTACACATTAGTTTTTGGTGCTTCTCTGAAAGAAGATCGATATTCCAATCGGGTTATTAAAAAGCTCCGAGAAAATAAACAACAAGTTGTTGCTTTTGGTCTGAAAGAAGGGATTGTTTCTAATGTGGCAATTGTTTCTGAACTAATAAATTATGAGCATATCGATACCATTACCTTGTATTTAGGTCCAAAAAGACAAGTCGCATATTATAATTACATCATCAGTTTAAAACCAAGAAGAGTAATTTTTAACCCAGGAACAGAAAATAGTACTTTTGTAAAACTGCTTGAAGAAAACAATATAGAAAGTGACGTTGCGTGTACTTTAGTTTTGTTGGCTACGAGCCAATATTAATTTACAGTAAAAACTTTCCCTGCTACTGCAACATCTGTGTTTTTAAAGACTTCTGTAGCCTCTGTTTTAAAGGCTGATATCTCTTTATAGCGGCCAGAATAATGTCCTAAAACGAGCTGTTTTACATTTGCTTCCTTTGCTATTTGTGCTGCTTGCTTTGCTGTAGAATGTTTTGTTTTTAGAGCCAAATCTTCTCTGTCTGAAAGAAAAGTTGCTTCATGATAAAGCAAATCTACATTTTTTATCAATGGAACAATATCTGGTTTATAAGTAGTATCACTACAAAAAGCATAACGTTTTGGTTTTGCTGGAGGCAGTGTTAATTCTGAATTAGGAATGACTTCTCCTGTTGGTAGATGAATGTCTTTTCCAGCCTTTATATTTAGATAGTCTGCACGATCAATTTCTTCATAATTGGCGATGTTCTCCATGTGTAATTTTAAAGAACTTTCTTTTTCAGTAAACAAATACCCATTTGTGTAAACGCGATGTCTTAATGGAATTGTACTTACAGAAACCTTCTCGTCCTCAAAAATAACCTCACTCTCTTTGGAAACTAACTCATGAAAAATCATCTTGTACTTTGCATGAGATTGAGATATTTTTAAAGAAAGTAAAGTCACCTCTTTAATTCCTTTTGGACCATAAATATGCAATTCTTTTTCTCGATTTAAAATTCCAAAAGTAGATAGGAGTCCCACCAAACCATAAAAATGATCACCATGTAAATGAGAAATGAAAATATGAGTAATTTTTGTGAAACCAACTTTATGCTGTCGCATTTGTCGTTGTGTACCTTCGCCACAATCTATCAAAAAATGCCGATTGTTGATCTCTAAATATTGTGAAGTTGGATGTGCATTTGCGCGAGGAGTTGCCGAATGACAGCCCAGAATGGTTAATTTTAAACTCATTGAATAACAAGGCGTTTTGAAACGATGCTCTTTTTATTTTGAATAGAATAGATGTAAATTCCGGGTAATAATTGCTGCTTAAAGAAAGAAATTGTGTTTTCTCCTTTTTGTACGACGAGTTGTTTTTTATGTACTGTTTTACCTAAAATATTTTTAACATTAAAAATGATAATCCCAGCTTGGTTTGCATTAAAATGAATTTTTGTTGAAGTTATAAATGGATTTGGCGCAGCAGACAGTTGTGTAATTGATTTTTCTTGCGAAAAATTATACGTGATGTTGAATAAGAATAAAATAAAAAGTAGTTTTTTTATCATTGTTCATTGCTTTTTAAAAGCCTAATGCTCTCTCAATATTTTCCATTTCAAGAATGTCTTCAGCTTCTTGAAGCGTTGGGACCACATTTATTTCTTCTGGCAATGCATCAATATCTAACGATCTAATGATAACTACAAATGAAGTTCCATTTTCTTTTTTTGCAGAAGCGATATTCAAAAATAACATAAATTCTTTTGGAGTTATGTTAAGATTGTCAGAAATATCAAAAAATATGTTTTCGGTGCTGTGTTTTTCTGCGGTCGAGAAAAAGGTATCTAAAGCTTCCTGAAGGATATTTTCATCGGTACTAAAAAGAGTATATCCGTCTTTTTTTTCAATCTTCATTATTAAATTTTTTAGGATAAAATAGAATTAAAGTGTCTCTCTTTTAATTTGTTGTGCCAGTAAGTAAATGACTGCCATTCTTACTGCAACTCCGTTCTCTACTTGATTTAAGATGATCGAACTGTTAGAATCTGCAACATCACTTGTAATTTCAACACCTCTATTAATTGGGCCAGGGTGCATAATCACAATTTTTTTATTGAGACCTTCTAGAATTTCCTGATTGATGCCAAAAAGTTGTGTGTATTCTCTAGTTGAAGGAAAGTATTTAATATCCATTCTTTCGTGTTGAACACGCAATACATTGGCAACGTCGCACCATTCTAAAGCTTTTTTAAGATTTGTTTCTACAGTGACTCCTAGACTTGTAATGTATTTAGGAATTAGGGTTGTTGGGCCACAAACTTTTACTTCTGCTCCTTGTAGTTGTAATGCGAAGATATTAGACAAAGCCACTCTAGAGTGAAGAATGTCTCCAACAATTAATATTTTTTTTCCCTTAACTCTCCCTAGTTTTTCTCTGATCGAATAGGAATCTAATAATGCCTGTGTAGGATGTTCATGAGTACCATCACCCGCATTTATGATTTTTGCATCTACATGTTTCGATAAGAAAACACCTGCACCAACACTTGCATGTCGCATGACAACAATGTCAACCTTCATGGCTAAAATATTGTTAACAGTATCAATTAAAGTTTCTCCTTTCTTTACGGAGGATTGACTTGCTGAAAAATTGATCACATCAGCGGAAAGTCTTTTTTCTGCCAATTCGAAGCTTAATTTAGTTCTTGTACTATTTTCAAAAAATAAATTAGCGATGGTTATGTCTCTTAGAGAAGGAACTTTTTTAATGGGTCTATTAATGACTTCTTTAAATTGATCTGCAGTTTCAAAAATAAGATCGATATCTGTATTTTTTAGATATTTTATGCCCAATAAATGTTCTACACTTAGCTGTTTCATATTAGGTGATTTCTATATAGACTGCGTCTTTTTTATGTGTTTCTTTCCAAGTAACCAATACTTTTTCTTCATTAATTGCATCTACTTGTCGCCCTCTGTAATTTGGTTGAATTGGTAAGTCTCTGCTAAACCTTCTGTCTATTAAAACTAATAATTCTACGTTTTTAGGTCTTCCATACGACTGAATTGCAGTCAGCGCAGCACGAACACTTCGCCCTGAAAACAATACATCGTCAATGAAAACTACTTTCTTGTCTTCAACTAAAAAGTCGATTTCTGTTTTATTTGCTTCTAATGGAATTTCCCGGCGCCTAAAATCATCTCTGTAAAAGGTAATGTCTAAAGAGCCTAATTGTATCTCTTTTATCTGGTATTCATTTTTAAGCAAACTTAAAAGTCTCTTTGCTAAAAAGGAACCCCTTGGTTGCAATCCAATTAAAACTGTATTAGAAAAATCGTTATGATTTTCGATTAACTGGCACGCCAATCGATGTAAGATAATCTCAATATCCTTAGCGTTAAGTAAGGTTTTTTTGCTCATAAGAAGCCTGATTCATTAGCGAAACAGTTATTGAAAAACAAAACTAATGTAAAAATTTGTACAAGCAAAATATATATAAGAGAAAACGACCCTCATTTTGTTAATTAAATTGTTGAAAACAAAACAGCAGATTTTAAATGAGCTAAAAGACTTGTAGTACATTTAAAGTAACAAACAACCACATGGCCTATGTCTTTCGTGAAATTTGAATCGATGTTAAAAACAAATAATGTTTATTTCTTTGATTTAACTGAATTTGAGGAAATTATAATCCATTATATAGATATTGGAAAACATTCCTTAGCGAAAAAAGCTGTAAAACTAGGGTTAGAACAGCACCCAGATTCCATAGATTTAAAGTTATTGCAAATAGAATTATGTGTTTTTGAAAACAAACTAGAGCTCGCAAAAAAATTATTAACCCAAGTAGAAATTTTAGAACCCAATAATGATGAAGTGTTTATTCAGAAAGCAACCATTGTTTCGAAAGAAGGCAAACACAAAGAGGCTATAGAAAACTTAATTAAAGCACTAACACTTACTGACGATAAAGAAGACATTTGGACTTTGTTAGGGATGGAGTATTTGTATTTAGATGATTTCGAAAATGCACGTCTAAATTTCATCAATTGTGTAAATGCAGACATTGAAGACTATTCTTCACTTTACAATGTTGTGTATTGCTTTGATATGGAAGAAAAGCATCAAGAAGCGATAGATTTCTTAAATAAATACATCGATAAAAACCCTTATTGCGAAGTTGCTTGGCATCAAATAGGGAGACAGTATTCGGTACTCAAAAGGCACGAAGAAGCTTTATCTGCTTATGATTTTGCCGTTATCATAGATGAACTCTTTGTGGGAGGTTATTTAGAAAAAGCAAAAACGCTAGAAGCATTAGGAGCGTATCAAGAAGCGATAGACAACTATTTAATTACTTTAGAGTTAGATGATGCAACTGCATTTGCTTTTGTAAGAATAGGAGAGTGTTACCAACAATTAGGAAATGCTGCTGCAGCAATTTTATATTATAAAAAGGCAGTGCATGAAGACCCGCTATTAGCCAAAGGATGGTTGTATTTGACAAATATTTATTTTGATCAAAAAAACTATGAAAAAGCTGCTTACTACATCTCCAAAGCTTTGAGTATCGATGATTCAGATGCGCTTTATTGGAGACGCTATTCTGAAATTAAATTAAAACTAAATTTCTTTGAAGAAGCGATAAAAGGTTTTGAAATGTGCTTGTCATTAGGAGATGAAGATATAAACGTCTTCATTGCCTTAGTAGATGTTCTAACTTTTGTTGGTGAATTTAATGCTGCACTAAGCATCTTAATTAAAGCACAAAAAGGACACAAAAATTTTGCTGAAATTGAGTACCGGTTCGCTGGGTTATTTTGGCTTCTTAACAAACAGAAATTTGGAATTGAGCATCTTATAAATGCGATGAATATTGATTATGATTATCACATCATTTTAAAAGAACTGTTTTCATCCGTTTATTTTAATGAGGGCACTCAAAAATTATTAAGTGATTTTAAAAAAGCAACAGAATAGCTAAGAATTTTTTTAAGTTGAAATCAGCAACAACAAAAACCTTTTTTCTTCAAATTTATTTTACCTTCGTTTATAGAAAATAAATATATTAAAAATGGTTAGAAAACTCCAAGATTATTTCGTGATCGGATTGAAAGGAATGGCAATGGGAGCAGCAGATGTTGTACCAGGAGTTTCTGGCGGTACCATTGCATTTATTTCTGGTATTTATGAAGAACTGTTAAGTACAATCAGCAATGTAAACTTAAGTTTGTTAAAAACCCTAAAGACCTCAGGTATTAAAGCTGCATGGAAACAACTGAATGGTTCCTTTTTAACAGCCTTGTTTCTTGGAATTTTTGTAAGTATTGTATCTTTAGCAAAAGTCATTAAGCACCTTTTAGAAAGTCAACCTATTCTGCTATGGTCTTTCTTTTTTGGCTTGGTGCTTGCAAGCATTATATACATTGCAAAACAAATAACCGATTGGAATTTTAAAGCCTTTTTAGTACTGATTATAGGTGCTGTATTAGCCTATTTTATCACTACTTTAAATCCATTAGTCTCAGAAAATTCTTCAAGTTTATTTGTCTTTTTAGCAGGAGCTATTGCAATTTGTGCTATGATTTTGCCAGGGATTTCAGGTTCTTTTATTTTAGTTTTACTGGGTGCTTATAAGCCTGTATTAGAGGCGATTAATAATCGAGATTTTAAAACGATTTTAGTTTTTATGGCCGGAGCTGTCGTTGGTTTACTAACATTTTCGAGAGTGCTTAAATGGTTATTTAAAAACCATAAAAACTTAACGCTAGCTGTTTTAACAGGATTTATTATTGGCTCTTTAAATAAAATTTGGCCTTGGAAGGAAACCCTTACGTGGCGTATCAATTCTCGCGGAGTAGAAGTGCCTTTTAATCAACAAAGTATTTCTCCTTTTTCATTTGATGAAGACCCTCAATTGATCATGGCGATTGTTTTTGCTGTTTTAGGCTTTGTGCTTATTTTAGGAATGGAAAAATTGGCGATTAAAAAACAATAAATGCAACAAAACAGGACGCTGCTTCAAAAAGGAACTCTTTTTTTAAAAGGGATCGCAATGGGTGCTGCAAATAAAGTACCTGGTGTTTCGGGAGGTACCGTTTCTTTTGTTCTCGGTTTTTATGAAGAACTCATTGCGTCTTTTAGAAAAATTAATTTCAAGGCTTTAAAACTCCTTTTAAAAGGAGATTTTAAGCAGTTTTACAGACAGATCAACGGAACCTTTTTAGTTCTTGTCATGGGAGGAAGTATTTTTAGTTACTTTAGTATTTCTTTGTTACTAGATTACTTTTTGGAACACCATGAACTGTATGTTTGGAGTTGGTTTTTTGGTATGATCCTCGGTTCTATATTTTATATTGGAAGCGGATTTGGCGATTGGAATGTGAAGAATATAATTTCTTTAATTCTTGGAGCAGCTGTAGGAATAGGAATCAGTTTTTTAACACCAGCAAAAGAAAATGATAATTTATGGTTTGTCTTTTTATGCGGAATTATTGGTGTTTCTGGAATGACATTGCCAGGACTGTCAGGTTCCTTTATTTTAATTTTACTCGGAAATTATGTACTTCTTTTGGTAGATTCTGTGAATGTGTTTTTGAGTGTTCTAACAAACCTTTTTTATGGTGATTTTTCTGCTTTCAAAGATGTTGTAAAAGTGAAATATTTAAAAATAATAATTGTTTTTACTGGCGGATCTCTTTTTGGATTAGTGTCAATTTCGCATGTATTAGGATATGTATTAAAACGTTGGAATCAAATTGTGATTTCGGTTATTATTGGTTTTATTTCGGGATCATTGGGTATTGTTTGGCCTTGGAAAAAAACAATTTTTTTAAAAGAAAATGGCACTTTTGTTTTAGATATCAAGCAACACAAAATTGTAGAAAATTATGAGCGTTTTATTCCAGATTTCTCGATAACAGAAACTTGGTTTGCAATTTTTTACATTACACTAGGACTTGGATTGATATTAATATTAGATTTTTATGGAAGAAAAAAAGAAGCATAGACGATACGGACTTTTAGGAAAAGACATAGGGTATTCTTTTTCGAGAGGATATTTTACAGAGAAATTTGAGAAATTAAAAATTAAAAATTCAGAATACGTGAATTTTGATATTTCTACGATTGAAGACTTTGATGCACTAATAGAAAACAACAAATCGGAATTGCATGGAATGAATGTAACCATCCCATACAAAGAAGCCGTTATTCCATATTTAGATAAAATAGACAAAACAGCACGAAAAATTGGTGCTGTAAATACAATTAAGTTTACAAAAAGAGGATTGTTAAAAGGCTATAATACAGATGTTTTTGGTTTCGAGAATTCATTAAAACCATTGCTAAAAGAACATCATACCCATGCATTGATATTGGGGACAGGAGGAGCTTCTAAAGCAATTTCATTTTCTTTAAAACAATTGGGAATTAAATATAAGTTTGTCTCCCGTACTCCCTTTAAAAAGAAGGAAATTGCATACACAGATCTCACAGAACGCGTTTTAAAAAAATATACTGTAATTATTAATTCTTCCCCAGTGGGTACTTTTCCAACAGTGCATTTAAAACCACAAATTCCCTATCAACACATTACAGATAGACATCTGTTATTTGATTTGATTTACAATCCTGCAATCACTAGCTTCTTAAAAGAAGGTGAAGCGAAAGGAGCTCAAATTAAAAATGGATTACAGATGCTAGAATTGCAAGCGGAAGAGTCTTGGCGGATTTGGAATCAATAAAAATTAATAAAACAATACTGTATTAAAAACAACTATTTTTATTAATAATTAAAAATTACTTTGAAAATATTGTAAGATGTAACTATCTTTATAAACTGTAATTTAGAACCTTAAACATTGTACATATGTTAGACGAGAATCAAGAGAAAGTAGAAGATAATAAAAGTAATTTAGATCAGGATGTTGTTTCGGGCTCAGAGAAGACTCCGGAAACAGAACAACAAGTGACTTCTACAGCCGAAAATCAGGAAGTTTCTGGTGCTGTTAATGAAATTGAGGAAGAGATTGCTGCAACCGCAGAAGAATCTGCAGAAAACAATCAAGTTACAGAAGTTGTCAAAGAAATTGATTATTCTAAAATGTCTTTAGAAAATTTAGTAGCCGAATTAGAGAAAGTTTTAACAGAGCAACCCGTTAATAAAGTGAAAAATCAAGTTGATGCAATTAAAAATGCATTCAATCAACAATTTGGGGCACTGTTGGCAGAAAAAAAAGCAGCTTTTATTGAAGCAGGAGGTGAAAGTATTGATTTTCAATTTTCAAGTCCAATAAAGACGACCTATAATTCACTCTTATCTCAACACAAAAAAGAGAGAGATGCTTATTACAGCGATCAAGAAAAATCTCAAAAGCTTAATTTAGAAAAGCGTTTTGAAGTTATTGAAGCTTTAAAGGCTTTAATTGCAAATGCTGATCCAAAAATTATGTACAAGCAATTCAAAGAATTACAAGATACTTGGCGTGCAATTGGCCCAGTTTCTAAAACAAAATACAATGATACTTGGAAAATTTACCATCACCATGTTGAGCGTTTTTACGATTTATTACATTTGAGTAATGATTTTAGAGATTTGGATTTTAAAAATAATTTAGAAGAAAAATTAAAAATCATTCAAAAAGCAGAAGCGCTTGCTGAACATGAAAATATTAGTGACTCTTTTAAGCAATTACAAGAGTTGCATAAAATTTGGAAAGAAGATATTGGTCCTGTTGCAAGAGAGATGCGAGACGAAATTTGGAATAAGTTTAGCCAAGCAACCAAAAAAATTCATGACAGACGACACGAGTATTATCGTTCAATGAAAACGAAGTTCGATGAGATTATTCAGAAAAAACTAGAAATTGTTGCTCAAATTGAGGCTTTTGATATTTCAAAAAATAAAAACCATAATGATTGGCAACAAAGTATTGCTGCCTTAGAAATATTAAGACAAGCATATTTTAATGCTGGGAAATTGCCATATGCAAAGAGTGAAGAGATTTGGCAAAAATTTAAAGCTGCTACCAAAAAAATTAATAAAGCTAAAAACAATTTTTACAAAGAAGAGAAAAATAGTCAACAGGACAATTTGAATCAGAAAATTGCACTTATTGAGTTGGCCGAATCGTTAAAAGATAGCACAGATTGGGAAAATACAACAGAAACCTTGAAAAAAATTCAAGCAGATTGGAAGAAAATAGGGCATGTACCGCGTAAATTTTCTGATGATGTTTGGAAGCGTTTTAAAAGTGCATGTAACCATTATTTTGATCAATATCATAAAAATAAAAATGCAGTTAGTGAAGAAGATCAACTCATTATTACTGCAAAAAAAGACTTTTTAGAGAATCTTAAAACTGCTGAAATTAATACAAAAGAGGGCGTATTAGAGGCTGTTAATTCATGGAAAAGTTTAGGGTATCTTCCACGAAGTGTTCGCCACTTAGAAGGGAAGTTCAATAAACAAATAGACCGTTTAATTTCTACATTATCCATCGATAAGAATGAAATAGAAATGCTACGTTTTAAGAATAATGTTGATAGTTTTGCTACAAATAATGATGTAAGGAAATTAGATGGTGAGCAGATTTTTGTACGAAAGAAAATTGATGAGATTGTTAAAGAGATTCAACAATTAGAAAATAACTTAGGTTTCTTTTCGAATGCAAAACCAGACAATCCATTAGTTTTGAATGTGATGTCTAAAGTTGAAGCCTTTAAGAAAGATCTCGCTTTATGGAAAGAGAAGTTGAGTTATATTAAGAAAATAGACTATTAATTAGGTACAGTTAATTTTTTATAGAAAACACCAGGAAGGTAGCAATTTAGATTGCTGCCTTTTTTTGTATACAAATTTTTATAATTTCCGAAATTGGTTTTAATAAGAAGTGTTTATAACAAACTGACCTTATAATTTATTGAGATGAAGACTTTTAATAATACCATCTACCAATCCAATTTTTGGAATATAAATTTTTCTTGCATTACTCCATTTCATGGCAGAAAGATAAATTTTTGTTGCTGGGATAATAACGTCTGCTCTATCTGGATTTAGACTTAATTCAGAAATACGTTCTTCATAACTCATTCGTTTTAAAAACTGATACTGTGCACTCAAATAGATATAGGAAATGGGCTTTCCTTCTGTTCTTCCAGACATTTTAAAAAGTTTATTGATATTTCCTCCAGAACCAATTAAGGAAATGCCTTTTAGATCTTTTGTGTTTTTTTTAATCCACTTTTCAACATCGGCAAAGATTTCTTTGTTTACTGATTTTTTGTTGTTTATCAATCGGACAGTCCCCATTTTAAAGGACTTAGAGTTTATAATTTTACCTTTAGAAAAAAGGGTAAATTCGGTGCTTCCACCTCCCACATCTACGTATAAATACGAGCTGTCACCCTCTATTAATTCATTTAAATCTGTGGATGATATAATTGCAGCTTCTTCTTTCCCTCCAATAATATCGATTTGAATACCAGTTTTTTGTAAGATTTTCTGAACAACTTCTTCACCATTACGAGCTTCTCTCATTGCAGAGGTAGCACAGGCTTTGAAACGCTCTACATGATGGGTTTTCATTAAAAGTTTAAAAGCATTTAAAGCATCAATTAATCTTTGAATACTGTCTTCAGAGATCATCCCTTGTGTTACAAACACTTCAGCACCCAAGCGAATAGGTACTCGAACTAATGAGGATTTTTTAAACTTTGGTTCTTTATCCTTTGAGATAATAACATTAGAAATTAAAAGTCGAATTGCATTCGAACCAATATCTATTGCTCCATATTTTTTTATTTCTAACAAACGGGCCTATTTATGGTTCTTTGGAATTTCTATCATAAAAGTTTTTCCCTTTTTGATATTTTTCCAATGTTTATCATCAAACTGAATTCCAATGACTCCACAAGTGGAAACATGTGAAATGGGTTTGTTTCCAAATTTGTTGACAAAAGAATTGATGCCATGGTCATGACTGAAAATAATTGCAGAATCAAAACTATCATCGAGTGCATTTACTGTCTTTACCAAGTATCCGTCACTAAAACTATACAGTTGTTTTCGAATATAAAGATTGGAAAGAGGGTATTTTAAATTATCACAAAAAATGACCGCAGTATGTAATGCTCTATTTGCGCTACTGGAAATAAAAACATCAGGTTTATCTATTGTAGTTGCTAAAAATTTAGAAACTAAATGAGCATCTTTTATGCCTCTTCTTTTTAGAGGCCTATCAATGTCTTCAATGCCCTCATAATCCCAAGAAGATTTTGCGTGACGAACAATGTATAAGGTTTTCATTTTATTATTATTGATATGTAAATATAAAAATTTACGGAGCCAATCGCTCTAGTTTCCATAAAAAATCTTTTGTTAAAGAATATCTCATTCGATCATGCATTCGATTTGGTCTTCCTTGCCAAAATTCTATAGAAATAGGTTTTACTATATAACCTCCCCAATGTTCTGGCCTGGGTATTTCTTTTCCTTCGTATTCCTTCTCTAGAGTGTCTAATTGTATTTTTAAATCTTCTTTTGAAGCTACTACTGTACTTTGAGGTGAAGCCCATGCTCCTAATTTACTCCCTGTTGGTCGTGAGTTGAAATATGCATCCGATTCTTCTTCGGATACTTTTTCTGCAGTACCTTTAATGATGATTTGTTGCTCTAAAGCGGGCCAAAAGAAAGATAGGCATATTTGATTATTTACCGCTATTGCTTTTGCCTTTTCTGAAGCATAATTCGTATAGAAAATAAACCCTTCTTCGGTATATTTTTTTAACAAAACTACTCTGCTTTTGGGAAATCCATCATTTCCAATTGTTGAAATAGTCATGGCATTGGTCTCTTCGATTGCCTTGGATGCATCTGCATTTAAAAACCAATCTTTGAATAAATTCATTGGGTTTTCTGGGCAGTTACTTTCTAGCAATTCTTGTTTCTCGTAAGATTTACGATAGTTACTTAAGTCTTTAGGCATTGTTACTTTCTTTTAATCAAATATAATCCAATAAAAGTAATCAAACCGTTCAATGGTAAAATTTCCCAATGAAATTGATATGTGCCAATTATGCTTTCAGGCAAAGAGGTAATTATAAAGCTTATTGCAATGGAAAGGAGTGCAACAATCCAAGCATATTTGTCTTTAATTGGATGTTTTGTAAAAATACCGAAAGTAAACAATCCTAATAAAGGACCATAGGTGAATGTTGCAAATTTGAATAAGTTACCGACAACATTTCCTTCAAGATTATTAAATAAAATAACGACTAAGATTAATAAGATAGAGACTCCAATATGTACTTTTCTACGTAATGGCTTTTGTTGCTCTATTGGTTTTTTTTCAATTTCTAAAAAATCTATTGAAAAGGACGTTGTTAGTGATGTTAATGCAGAGTCTGCACTAGAATAGGCTGCAGCAATTAAACCAATAATGAATGTGACAGCCAGTCCAATTCCTAAATTTTGATTCATTGCAATTTCTGGAAATAGCAAGTCTGTTCTTGTTATTCCATCTACAATAGGGATTGATACTCCTATTTTTTCAGAATATATAAACAATAAAGCGCCTAAGGATAAAAAGAAGAAATTGACAATCACTATTAAAATAGCCATTGTAATCATATTTTTTTGAGCTTCTTTGTTGTTTTTACACGTTAAATTTTTTTGCATCATATCTTGGTCTAAGCCCGTCATTGCTACTGCAATAAAAATACCACCTATAAAATATTTCCAGAAGTATGTTTTAGCATTTATATCGTCAAAAAAGAAAATTTGTCCTTTCGTTGTAAATTCTTCAGAATATAAAAATTCAACAAAAGTCCAATCTAATTGCTCATTGATTAAATAAATAGAGAATCCTACGGCAATTAACATTGCTAGTGTTTGTAGTGTGTCTGTCCATACAATGGTTTTTATTCCGCCTCTAAAAGTGTAAATCCAAATTAAAAGAATTGAAAGTATTACGGTAATCTCAAAAGGAACGCCCAGTTTTTCAAAAACAATGTATTGCATTGCTATAGAAACTAAAAATAATCTAAAGGAAGCTCCTGTAACTCTTGACAATAAAAAGAAGAAAGCACCTGTTTTGTAACTTGTTTTTCCAAAACGTTGCTCTAAATATTGATAGATAGAAGTGATGTTTAATTTATAATAAAGCGGGAGCAATATAAAAACGATGATTAAATAGCCAAAGAAAAAACCAAAGACTCCTTGCATATAAGCAAATTGTTGCCCATTAACCATTCCTGGTACAGAAATAAAAGTTACCCCAGAAAGTGAAGCGCCAATCATGCCAAATGCAACTAGATACCAAGGGGAATTTCTTTTTGCTTTAAAAAACACCTCATTAGAATCTTCTTTTCCTGTAAAGTAGGCGATAGTAATTAACACCAAGAAGTAGGCGATTATCAAAAGGAAAATATGATATGATTGCATGGATTGCTTTGTTTGTAAATTATTGAGATACGAATATATGTTTTTCTGTCTTCTTTTTAGGATTTCGTAATTCATAATTCGTAATTTTGTCAGCTATGGAGTTTTCATCAAAATTATTGGAAAATGCAGTGAACGAAGTTTCTCGTTTGCCCGGAATTGGAAAGCGAACAGCCTTGCGTTTGGTTTTGCATTTACTGAAACAACCGAAAGAGAATACAAAGTATTTGTCGGAAGCACTATTGCATTTAAGAGATGATGTTGAAACCTGTGAGAAGTGTCATAACATTTCAGATACTATTTTGTGTGCTATTTGTAAAAATCCAAAACGAAACTCAGAAATTATTTGTGTTGTTGAAGACATAAGAGATGTAATGGCTATTGAAAGCACGTCTCAGTTTAACGGAGTTTATCATGTTTTGGGAGGGAAGATTTCTCCAATCGAAGGCATAGGACCCCAAAATTTGCAAATTGAATCTTTGGTCAATAAAGTTGAAAATGGGGAAGCTAAAGAATTGATTTTTGCGTTGAGTTCTACGATGGAAGGAGACACGACCAACTTTTACATTTTTAAACAAATCGAAAAATTTGACATTACCACTTCAACCATAGCTCGCGGAATTTCTGTGGGTGATGAATTAGAGTATGCCGATGAAGTAACTTTAGGGAGGTCTATTGTGAATCGTATCCCCTTCGAACAAAGTGTTCGAGAATAGTTAATGAATATAAAGTCACAATGCAACTATTCAACTATAAAATGAGTTTGAAAGTTAGCTGCATTAGTTATCCTCCAAAACCTCTTTTTCTGCCTTTTCCCAGTTTTTCTTTTCTCGAAGGGTCTTGTAAAGCTTAATGCCTAACATCATTAAAATCCCGAAAAGGATAATGCCAACAACACCCCAAATCCAGTTAATGGCACTTTTTACAGTAACTAGAAATACAATTGCAAACAAAAGAATGGTAGAGACTTCATTAAAAATACGCAATTTTAAAGCAGTATATTTCACTACATTGTTTTGTAGTTTGATGAAGATTTTATGACAATACCCGTGGTAAAAGTACAGTGCAAATACAAAGGAGAGTTTTATTAACATCCAGGGCTCTTCTAAGTAATATGGATTTGTATAAAGCATCCAAAAAGCAAAAACACTTGCTAAAATTGCAGAGGGCCAAGTAATAATATACCACAATCTTTTACTCATTAATTTGTACTGAGTTTGTAAAATTTCTTTCGCAGGTTCTGGTTTTTGCTCCGCTTCTGTTTGATAAATAAACAAACGAACAATGTAAAACAAGCCGGCAAACCAAGTCACTACAAAAATAATGTGCAATGCTTTTACGTATAAGAAATCCATAGTAGTCTATTTTTAAAGTTTTAGATTCCCTTTTCAAGAACAACTTCATCTTTCAATCCCCACTCTTCAATCCAATTGGCCAGAACTTGTACCCAATCATCATTGTCATTCATACAAGGAATTGCATGAAATTCTTCACCACCAGCCTCTAAAAATTCCTCTTTACCTTCCATTGCAATTTCTTCTAAAGTTTCTAAACAATCAGAAACAAAAGCAGGGGTAACCACCGCTAATTTTTTCACTCCTTCTTCTGGGTATTTTTCAAACATTTTGTCTGTGTATGGCTGTAACCACGGATCGCCAGCCAATCTAGATTGAAAGGAAACAAAATATTGATGTGGTTGTAGGTCTAAATATGCTACAACTTGTTTGGTTGTTTCGTAACATTGATGTTTGTAACAAAACTCATGTGCAGCAGAACTTGTTTTACAACAATCAAAATTTTTGCTATCTGAGGGATTACAGTGTTTTTTTGTAATATCAGATTTTCTTATATGTCTTTCTGGAATTCCATGGTATGAAAACAAAATTTTATCCCATTCTTTACCGTCGAGGTGATTTTTAATACTATCTCCCAAAACTTTTATGTAGTCTTTTTTATGATAAAAAGCAGGAATATCAGAAAAGGTCATTTTTGGAAAGAATTGTTGTCTTAATTCTTCTGCTAAAACCAAAATCGTTTCAGTTGTTGCCATCGCGTGTTGAGGATATAAAGGCACAATTAACACCTCAGTAACTCCTTTGTCATGCAATTCTTGCAAACCTGTTTTTATACTTGGACTTCCATAACGCATTGCCAAGGCAACTGGTAATGTTGTTTTGGTTCTTACTTTTTTTGTCAATCTCTCAGATAATACAATCAAAGGAGAGCCTTCGTCCCACCAGATTTTCTTGTAAGCTTTTGCAGATTTTTTTGGTCTTGTATTTAAAATAATACCTCTAACCAATAGGGTTCTGAGCCATTTTGGGGCATCTATAACGCGCTCATCCATTAAAAATTCATCCAAATATTTTCGAACATCTTTTGTTGATGTACTATCTGGGGATCCTAAATTTACTAATAAAACTCCTTTCATTTGTATTCTGAATTTATTTCAGTGTTTTTGATTGTTTTTATTTGATTGGTCACCTCATACAAGGTGATTGCTAAACTGTGTATTACATTCATGCTAGAGTTTCTCCCAAACATTGGGATTGCTACGGTATGATCGACAAGTTGAATATTTTCAATACCATTTCTTTCGCTTCCCAAAAGTAAAACGATTTTTTGATGATTTTCAAATTCAAAATCTTGAATATTGATGCTTTTATCAGTAATCTCTATACCAATTATTGTATTCCCTGCTGCCTTTAATTCCTGAATGATTGTCGTGAAATTGGAGTAAGAAGCATGTTCAATTTGATTCACGGTATTTCTGGCTGTTTTCTTGACAATTCTGTTCTCTATTGTTGGAGAACTTTCGTGAAAATAAATCTTTTTAACACCAAAACTTTCAGAAATTCGAAAACACATTCCAATATTTTCAGGAGTTCTAATCGCATCACAAACAATGGTAATTGGAAATTGCTTTTGATTATTTTCGATGTCGTAATGAGTAAGTTGTTTCACTGTATCGTTGTTTCAATTTGTTTTTATGACTGTCAGGCTTCGCTTACTTTGGCGTTTTTTAGTATTTTTAATTTTGCAAACTCATTACATATTTCTTTGGTGTAGTCCCAAATTTCTTTTTAAAGGCGGCTATAAAGTGACTTGCTGTGCTATATCCAACTTGAAGTCCAACCTCATTTACATTGAATTGATTGCTTTCTAATAGTTTTCGAGAATGTTCCAATTTATAGTCCAATAAAAAACTGTAAACAGTATCCCCGTAAATTTGCTTAAACCCTTCTTTTAGTTTCTTTAAGTTCAAGCCAATTTCTGAAGCCAATTCTTGTAGGCCTGGTGGCTCTGACATTCTAGAAATGATAATTTCTTTCGCTTTTCTAATTTTTAAAACGTTCTGTTCATCTACCAAAAAAGGACAATATTCACCTGCGGTACTTTCTTCTTTTTGGAAATGCAAACTTAACAACTCGTAAACCTTTCCTTTTACATATAGCTCCTTTATGGAACTGTTAATACTAGCATTTATAATTTGCTGTAATACAACAGAAACCGATGGTTTTATTTCAGTGTCATCATAATATTTCTTGTTGCTATTTTCGTCACTTAAAAAAGGGATATACCCTGATTCTTTAGAAAACAAAGAGTGAAACTTTTCAATAGAAATCATCAAGGAAACCAAGGTTGTTTTGGGTTGAATTTCCAAATTGATTGGCAAGATTCTTTGTGGATTGTAAAGTAGTATCGATCGGTTGTCCAATACATCAAAAGAATAAGAACCATTGTTAAAAAAGAATTTAGAATTTCCTCTCAAGCAAAAGTGCATTTGAATAAAAGAACTATCAATTTCTCTTTCAAAGCTTTGAATCTGATTACTTTCGTTCTGAAAATGAAGTACATAAAACCCTTTTTCTAAACTAATTTCATCCAAAGAACTTTCTCCGACATTTTTAAACATTTCAATTGATTTAATAATTTTGTTTTTATTTAGAATCATTCTTTATAACAAACTTCCAAAACGATTGTCTTACCGCAAAAATAAGGCTTTTCGGAAGTTTAAAGAAAAAAAAGTGATTAAAAAACATAGAACGATATTAATAGTACTTTAAGCGACATTTTTATCATTCTGAAGTTGTTATTTTTGCCGAATCTTTAAAGAAGTATGCAACAAGAAACACAAAAGCATTTTTATAATATTGGCGTTAGTTACGTAAAGGCAGATGCAAAAACACGAGGAAAGTATTCTTTGTCAAAAGAGCATCAAAATGCTTTGTTAGTCATGGCGAAAGAAAAAAACTTTGAAGGAGTCTTTGTTTTATCTACATGTAACAGAACGGAGATTTCAGGTTTTGCAGAACATCCTTATCAACTGATTCAATTATTGTGTCATTTTTCAGAAGGAACCGTAGAAGAGTTCGCTACTATTTCAAACGTCTATAAAAATCAAGAAGCCATCAATCATCTTTTTAGAATTGGAACTGGTTTAGAGAGTCAAATCTTAGGAGATTATGAAATTGTTGGACAATTGCGACAATCTTTTAAAATGGCAAAAGTACAGAATACAACAAATGCTTATTTGGAGCGACTTTTGAATTGTGTAATGCAGGCAAGTAAGAAGGTGAAGAATGAAACAAAATTAAGCTCAGGAACCACATCTGTTTCCTATGCAGCAGTTCAATATATTATCAAAAACTTACGGGATTACAATTCTAAAAATATTTTAGTTTTTGGCTTGGGTAAAATGGGAAAACATACCTGTAAAAATTTAGCAGAGTACACACAAAACAAAACGGTTTGCTTAATTAATAGAACCGAAGAGAAAGCTGCCGAATTTGTAAAAGAACACGATTCAATTAGAAAAGCAGTTATTGAAGATTTGGCGCAAGAAATTGAGAAATCGGACGTGCTTATTGTTTCTACTGGCGCCAGTAAACCAACCATTACAAAGCAGCAAATTTCTAAAAATAAAGAGTTATTGATTTTAGATTTATCGATGCCAGAGAATGTGGATAAAGATGTAACCGATATAAAAGGAATTTCTTTAGTAAATGTTGATGCGTTGTCAAAAATTACAGATGAAACCTTGGCGGTTCGTCTCGAAGAGGTGCCAACAGCAGAAGCAATTATAGAAGTTCATAAAAAAGAATTTAACGATTGGTTAAATCACAGAAGATTTACCCCAGCGATCGCCGCATTAAAAAAATCGTTAGAAACAATAAAGAAGGATGAGATTAATTTTCAGAAGAAAAAAATAAGTAATTTTGATGAAGCACAAGCAGAGATTTTAACGGCTCGTTTTATTCAGAAAATTACAACTCAATTTGTGAAACATTTAAAAGAAGATGAAACTTCTGTCGCTCAAAGTTTACAAGTGATTCAAAAGGTATTTCAATCCTAACAAAAAGGTATGCAAAAAATAATTAGAATAGGAACTCGTGAAAGTGAATTGGCACTTTGGCAAGCCAATAAAGTTCGTAAAGAATTAGCCGTTTTGGGTTATGAATCCGTTTTAGTTCCTATAAAATCGATGGGAGACATTGTTTTAGATAAGCCGTTGTATGAATTAGGGATTACAGGTGTTTTTACTAAAAATTTAGATGTAGCACTACTTAATGGAGATATCGATATTGCAGTGCATTCGTTCAAAGATGTACCTACTAGTTTACCAGAGGGAATTGTACAAGCTGCAGTTTTAAAGAGAGCAAATTATAGTGATATTTTAGTATTAAAAGATACCGAAGAATTTTTTGGACAACCAGAGGCAATTATCGCAACTGGAAGTATTCGAAGAAAAGCTATGTGGCTTAACCGCTACCCAACTCACACTGTTGTGCCTTTAAGAGGAAACGTAAATACTCGTTTAGAAAAAGTAGAAGAAAATGATTGGAACGGAGCTGTTTTTGCAGCTGCTGGTTTAGAGAGAATTGGAAAACGTCCAGGAGGTGCAGTCAATCTCCCTTGGATGATACCCGCACCCGCACAAGGTGCAATTATGATTGCTGCCTTAGAAAAAGATGATTATACAATGGATGCCTGTGAGCAGTTGAATCATCCAGATACCAAAATTTGTGTCGGTATAGAACGTGAGTTTTTAAGATTGTTAGAAGGCGGTTGTTCAGCACCCATTGGTGCATTGGCTTATATAGACGATAAAACAGAAGAAATAAATTTTAAAGGAGTTTTGCTAAAAACAGACGGCTCTAAAAAGATCTCAGTTGCAAAAACAGCTAAAGTGGGAAGCCATGAATATTTAGCGAAAGACTGTGTGGATTATATCCTTAATAGAGGAGGAAGAGAATTGATGATTGAAGATGGAGATGTTGAAGTTGCAAAACACACAATTTATTCAACAAAGAAATTATCGGAAGCGCAAAAGAAAACAGTTGATAGTTCAATAGGGATTAAAGACAGCGATTTCATTAAAATTCGGTTTAATAGAATTCCTGCTAAAGTGATGAAACAGCAACACGAAAATGTTGTAATCACTAGCCAGAATGGAGTAGAAGCAATTTTGAATTCGTTTACAAAAGACGAAATTAAGTTTAAAAATATTTTCTGCGTAGGGCGTAGAACCAAAAAACTGATAGAAAACAGAATTGGAAAAGTAGCACATGTTGCTAAAAATGCTTTGAAATTAGCAGAATACATTGCAAAAGAGACAGACATTAAAATGGTTTCCTACTTCTGTAGTGATCTTCGATTGGATGTTTTGCCATCGTATTTACAAGAAAATAATGTAGTTGTAAATGAGATAGAAGCATATAAAACGATGTTGAGTTCTGTGAAAATGACTGCTTCCGTTTCTGGAGTTTTATTTTATAGCCCATCAGGAATTGATAGTTATTTGAAAGACAACAATACCGATAAAATTGCTTTTTGCATTGGAGAAACAACAGCAGTTAAAGCAAGAAAGCACTTCGATAACGTACAAGTTGCAAACATGCCCGATGTTGACAGTGTTTTAGCGTTAGTAAATTCTCATTATATAAAAGAATAAACGTCATTCCGAATGCGCTGAAGCAATCTGTAAATTGAGATTACTTGGTCATTCTTTCTCGTAATGACATAAATGGAAGGAAATGTTCAGAACAAGAAGATTAAGGAAGTCAGAAGGAATACGAAGATTGGTTCGAGAAACTAAATTATCGGTAGATGACTTTGTGTACCCACTTTTTATTGAAGAAGGTGAAAACATAGCAACTGATATTGTTTCAATGCCAGGTATCAAACGTTTTTCCTTAGATCGAATATCCAAAGAATTAGACGAAGTTGTTTCCTTAAACATACCCGCTGTTTTATTATTTGGAATCCCTTCTCAAAAAGACGAAGAAGGAACAGAAACCTGGAATGATAACGGAATTATACAACAAGCAATTCGTTTTATTAAAAAAAATTATCCAAGCTTATACGTGATTACTGACGTGTGTTTTTGCGAATACACCTCACACGGTCATTGCGGAATAATTCATGACAATGACGTAGACAACGATGCTACTTTGGTAAACATAGCCAAGCAAGTGATTTCTCATGCAAAAGCAGGTGTCGACATGGTCGCACCTTCTGGAATGATGGATGGTACTATTGCGATGGTTCGCGAATCATTAGACAATACTGGTTTTTCAAACTTACCAATTATGGCCTATGCTGTAAAGTATGCCTCTGCATTTTATGGTCCTTTTAGAGATGCAGCAGATTCTACTCCTAGTTTTGGAGATCGTAAAACCTATCAAATGGATCCCTCAAACAGAGATGAAGCAATGCGAGAAGCTACTTTTGACGATCAAGAAGGAGCTGATATTTTAATGGTAAAACCTGCTTTGTCTTATTTAGATATTATTCGCGATTTAAAGAATAATTTTGATAGACCGATTGCATGTTATAATGTAAGTGGAGAATATGCCATGGTAAAAGCCGCTGCAGAAAAAGGGTGGATTGATGGCGAAAAAGTAATGCTAGAAAGCTTGCTCTCTATGAAAAGAGCAGGAGCCGATATCATTATCACTTATTTTGCAAAAGAAGCAGCAAGAGTATTGAACAAATAGCACTTTGTAATAGCTGTTGGCAATTTGCTAAAAGCTAAAAACAGACTGCCAAAAGCGTAAAAGAATGAAATTCAAAAAATCAGAAGAATTATATAAAGAAGGATTAGTTCACCTTGTTGGAGCCGTGAATTCTCCTGTAAGAGCCTTTACCTCAGTAGGAGGAAACCCTTTGTTTATCAAAAAAGCAAAAGGAAGTAAAATTACCGATGTAGATGGAAACGAATACATAGATTTGGTCTTGTCTTACGGCCCTATGATCATTGGACATCGCCATCGAAAAGTACAAAGAGGGGTAGCAAAAGCATTGAAAAATGGGTATTCTTTTGGTGCGTCTACAGAAAATGAAATCAAGCTTGCAAAAATTGTGTGCGATGCATTTCCGGAAATGGACAAAGTTCGTTTTGTAAACTCAGGAACCGAAGCTGTAATTAGCGGTGTTCGTTTGGCAAGAGCCTTTACAGGAAAAGATAAAATTATCAAGTTTTCAGGGTGTTATCATGGGCATCAAGATTCCTTATTAGTAGCAGCAGGTTCTGGTTTAGCAACCTTAAGTATTCCAGGTTCTAAAGGAGTGCCAGAAGGAGCAGTAAAAAATACGCTCATTGCAGAATATAATAATTTAGAAAGTGTTAAAAAACATTTTGAAGCACATGACGATATTGCAGGAGTTATTATAGAACCTATTTGTGGAAATATGGGCGTGGTTATTCCGCAACATAATTTCTTAAAAGAATTAAAAGATTTTCTAAAATCGAAAGGAGCTTTGTTGATTGCTGATGAAGTAATGACTGGTTTTAGATCGAAATTTGGAGGTGCACAAGAGTTGATGGGTGTTACTGCAGATATCACCTGTTTAGGAAAAGTAATTGGAGGAGGTTTTCCAGTAGGAGCCTATGGAGCAAGAAACGAAATCATGGAGCAAGTTGCCCCTTTAGGTGGAATGTATCAAGCAGGGACATTAAGTGGAAATCCAATTGCCATGGCAGGAGGAATCGCTACACTTACAGAGCTAAAGCGACAGGATCCCTATCAGAATTTTGATAAAATTGGAAGTACAATAGAAACCATATTAATCGATACAGCCAAGAAGTATAATGTGCCCCTTGTTGTAAACCGTTTTGGGTCCATGTTGAATCCATTTTTCACAAACACTAAGGTGACTAATTTTGAAGAAGCGCAAACATCCGATCAGAAAAAATTTGCTGTTTTCTTCTGGGAAATGATAAAAAATGGGGTGTTTTTACCACCAAGTCAATTTGAAGCTTGGTTTTTATCTTCAGCAATTTCAGACAAAGACATAAAGAACTTAGCAGTGGCTATAGATAAAGCAATATTGGTAGTTTCAAAAATGAATAAAAAGTAACTGTAAAGACGCAAAAGGAATCCTCAGGGTTCGAAAGAAAAATTAAAAAACAGCTAATAGCCAAAAGTTATAAGATGATAAAAAACGATTTATTTTTAAGAGCCTTAAAAGGAGAAACAGTAGATAGGCCACCTGTTTGGATGATGCGTCAAGCAGGACGTTATTTACCAGAGTTTCAAGTCATCAAAAAGAAATATGATTTTTTTACCCGTTGTAGAACTCCAGAATTGGCGTCAGAAATTACTGTACAGCCTATTAGGAGATACGGAATGGATGCGGCTATTTTATTCTCAGACATCTTGGTAATTCCCCAAGCAATGAATGTAGAGGTACAAATGAAACCAGATTTTGGACCTTATTTACCCAGCCCAATTCGTACCCAAAAAGACGTTGATAATGTCATTATTCCAGATGTACATGTGGAATTAGATTACGTATACCAGGCTATAAAAGCGACCAAAGAAAAATTGAATGATGACATTCCTTTAATCGGTTTTGCAGGATCTCCATGGACCATTTTATGTTATATGGTTCAAGGACAAGGATCTAAAAACTTTGACAAAGCAAAAGAACTTTGTTTTACAAAGCCAACGGCAGCCCACGAATTGTTGCAAAAAATTACAGATACTACCATTGCTTATTTAAAAGCAAAAGTTGCAGCAGGCGTAAATGCTGTTCAAGTTTTTGATTCTTGGGGAGGTATGTTGTCACCAGTAGATTATCAAGAATTTTCTTGGCAGTACATTCAACAAATTATAGATGCCGTAAAAGAAGATGCTCCAGTTATTGCCTTTGGAAAAGGATGTTGGTTTGCATTGAATGAAATGTCTAAATCGGGTGCTTCGGCTTTGGGCGTAGATTGGACCTGTTCTGCAAGAAATGCACGTTATTTATCGGGCGGAAATATTACTTTACAAGGAAATTTTGATCCGTCAAGATTGTTGTCACCACCTGCAGAAATCAAGAAAATGGTGCATCAAATGATCAACGAATTTGGAAAAGACAAATACATTGTTAATTTAGGACATGGTATTCTGCCAAACATTCCTTTAGAGAATGCAAAGGCCTTTGTAGACGCTGTAAAGGAATACAAAAAACCTTCTTAATTTTTGAAGTAGTAAAATAAAATTGGGATATAATTTATGAAAGAACAGTTCTACGCTTACATTGAAAACCTACAAAATCAAATTACTTCTAAAATAGAAGCTCTCGATGGAAAAGCAATTTTCCAAGAAGATCTATGGCAGCGTAAAGAAGGTGGAGGAGGTAGAACTCGTGTTATTGAAAATGGAGCCATCTTTGAAAAAGGAGGTGTTAATATTTCGAAAGTTTTTGGCGAATTACCAGCACCATTAAGAAAACAGTTTGGGGTAGAAGAAGGAAATTTTTTTGCCTGTGGCTTGAGTCTAGTATTGCATCCTATAAACCCGTTTTTGCCAACAGTACATGCCAACTGGCGTTATTTTGAGATGTACAATGCATCAGGAGAAATTGTAACTCAATGGTTTGGTGGCGGACAAGATTTAACGCCCTACTATTTATTTGATGAAGATGCAATCCATTTTCATACCGTTTGTAAGTTGGCATGTGACAAACATCATTTAGAATTTTATCCAAAGTTCAAAAAAACTTGTGACAACTATTTTTGGAATGCACATCGAGAGGAAGCGCGTGGAATCGGAGGGTTGTTTTTTGATTATTTAAAAGAGACAGCGGAATTCTCCATAGAAGATCGTTATAATTTTGTTACAGAAGTTGGAAATAGTTTTTTAGACAGTTATGTTCCAATCGTTGAAAAGAGAAAAGAACTTTCATTCACAAGAACTCAAAAAGATTGGCAAGAAATTCGAAGAGGTCGCTATGTAGAATTTAATTTAGTGCATGACAGAGGGACTTTGTTTGGATTGAAAACCAATGGGCGTATAGAAAGTATTTTAATGAGTTTACCGCCAATTGTTCAATGGAAATACAACCATCAACCAGAAGAAAATTCTGAAGAAGAAAGACTTATTAAGGTTTTAGAGGAGCCTAAAGATTGGATTTAAGAACAAATAGATAAATACAAAACAGCTTCGGTTTTGTATTTTTTTTATCCAGCAAATAGTTTCAATATTAAAATGTACTTAAATTGAGAAAAAGACAATAGTGCGTTTTGCTCTTTTCTGAGTTTTTTATGAAGCTTAAACAATCAATTAATTGCTGAATCAATAAAATAATTGTTAAAAATTTAATAATATTTAATAATATTTAGATTATTTAAGTATTCATTAAGAATAATTTAAAGAAGATAAAATTTAACACGATTATTCTATTCAAATTACTAGTGAAAAACCATCCGTTTTTAGTATTTTTGTATCCGATAAAAATAAATAGTAATGGCAAGATTCGAATTGAAATTACCTAAAATGGGAGAAAGTGTTGCAGAAGCAACGATCACATCTTGGTTAAAAGAAGTTGGTGATACGATAGAATTGGATGAAGCTATTGTAGAAATTGCTACAGACAAAGTAGATTCGGAAGTTCCATCAGAAGTAGAAGGTACTTTGATAGAGGTTCTATTTGAAAAAGATGAAGTCGTTGCTGTAGGCGCTACTATTGCCATTATTGAAACTGCTGTAGATGCTGAAAGTGACGCAGGAATTCCAGAAGACGTATTACAAGTTACAGCTGTAGAAAAAACCATCGAAAAAGCAATAGAAGTTGTTGCGCCTTCAATATCAAAAACATCAGAAAGCGGAAAATTTTATTCACCCTTAGTTCGTAATATTGCCAAAACAGAAGGCATTACAATGGCTGAATTGGAAACAATATCTGGTTCAGGAAAAGATGGAAGAGTTTCTAAAAATGATATTCTGTCTTTTCTCGAAAATAGAAAATCAGATCCAATAAATATCAAGGAAGAAAAAGCGATACAACCAATCCAAAAAGTAATTCAAAAAGCAACGCCAGTTTCTGTAAATGGTGAAGATGAGATAATCGAAATGACTCGAATGGGAAAATTGATTTCCAAGCACATGGTCAATTCGGTGCAAACTGCAGCACATGTGCAGTCTTTTATTGAAATAGATGTAACCAATATCGTAAAATGGAGAACCAAAGTTAAAGAAGCTTTCTTCAAAAGAGAAGGAGAGAAATTAACATTCACACCTATTTTAATGCATGCTGTTGCTGCGACTATTAAAAAGTTTCCAATGATTAATATCGCAATTGATGGCGATCACATTATCAAAAGAAAAAACATAAACTTAGGAATGGCTGCGGCTTTACCAGATGGTAACTTAATTGTGCCTGTTATAAAAAATGCAGATCAATTGAATCTTGTTGGAATGACAAAATCGGTGAATGATTTAGCAAACAGAGCAAGAAACAACGCATTGAAGCCAGATGAAATTCAAGACGGAACATACACAGTCACCAATGTAGGAGGTTTTGGTTCTGTCATGGGAACACCTATTATCAATCAGCCTCAGGTAGCAATTTTGGCTTTAGGAGCCATTCGCAAAGTACCAGCAGTTATTGAAACTTCTGAAGGAGATTTTATCGGTATCAGACAAAAAATGTTTGTTTCACATTCTTACGATCACCGAGTTGTCAATGGAGCTTTGGGAGGAATGTTTATCAAAACCCTAAAAGAAATAATAGAAGCTTGGGATGTAAATCAGGATTTTTAAAACAAACCATTTCATATAAAAAGAAACTCAGATTTTATCTGAGTTTTTTTTATGATATCTATTTTCTTGAATATAACCACCAATTCATATCTCTGGTTAACTTATAACCGATTTTTTCGTACAAAGAAATGGCTATATTTCCTTTATTTGTATGAAGAATAGGGAGTTTATTCTCCTTCAATATTTCTTTTGTAGTGTGTGTTATGAGTTGTCTTGCATAGCCTTTTCGTGTATGGTCTGGATGTGTAACTACTGAGCTTATCTCTATGAAATCATCAGCTTGCATACGTTGTCCAGAAATAGCAATGAGTTTTCCGTTCTTAAAGATGCCAAAAAATTTCCCCATTTTAAAACCATTTTTACGATAAAAACCAGGCATGACCAACCATATTAAATCGTAAATTTCATCAATATGTTTTTCGGTGAGAACGACAATTTCTTCAGTAGTTTCGATGTCGATCAGGTTTTCTAAAACCATTTGACAACCCGATATCTTTTTTTCTAAAACTGTTGTATTTGTGTCAATTTCTGCTGTTTGGTTTTCTGATACTAAGAAGAATTTTTCAACAGTTCTCCCGTATTCATTTAATGCCATACTGGTTTTAGAGGTATCATAAAAAGCACCAAAAATACAAATGTCTGGATCATAAAAATGAACGTCGTGGTGTGTTATTAGAAACTTTTTATGCGTTTCTTGTAAGGAGTACCAAACAGGATTTTTTAATTTTTCTTCTGTAGAGATCATTTTCTGGTGTATAAAAAAACTCGCATTTAATGCGAGTTTCTAAAGATATACTATTTTTAAAAAACTTACGCTAACATGGTAACGGGGTTTTCTATAAATGTTTTTAATGTTTGTAAAAATTGAGCACCAACGGCACCATCAACAGTTCTGTGATCACAAGTTAAAGTTAACTTCATGGTATTACCAACAACAATTTGTCCGTTTTTAACCACTGGTTTTTCAACAATTGCACCTACAGATAAAATGGCGGAGTTCGGTTGGTTGATAATCGAGGTAAAGTTTTCGATTCCAAACATTCCTAAATTAGATACCGTAAATGTGCTTCCTTGCATTTCTGCAACCGATATTTTCTTATGTCTTGCTTTTCCTGCTAAATCTCTTACAGATGCACCAATTTGAGTTAAACTCAACTGGTTGGTGTGTTTCACCACGGGTACAACCAAACCTTCATCGACTGCAACCGCAACACCTACGTGAATGTGACTGTGATAAATAGTGTTATCATTGGTCCAAGAAGTATTTACTTGTGGATGTTTTTGCAATGCCATCGCACATGCTTTTACAACCATGTCATTAAATGATACTTTGGTGTCTGGAATTGCATTGATGGTCTTTCTTGAGGCCATTGCATTGTCCATATCAACTTCAATATTTAAATTGAAGTCAGGTGCTGTAAATTTAGAATTTCCTAACGATTTTGCAATTGCTTTTCGCATTTGCGAGTTCTTTACTTCTTCTGATTTTTCTTCTCCAGAAGCGACATAGGTCATTGCAGGTGCAGTTGTTTCCGTTTTTGCTACTTCAACAGTTTTTGCGGTAGGAGTATGGTTTTCTACATCTTTTTTGATAATGCGTCCATTTTCTCCAGAACCTTTAATGTCTGACAATTGATACCCTTTGTCAGCAGCAATCTTCTTTGCTAATGGAGATGCAAAAATGCGCCCATTTGTTGTATTTGCAGTTGTTGTTGTCGATGGTGTTTCTTCAACTTTTGTTGCTACAATCGTTTCTTTCTTCTCTTCAGCCGGAGCATCAGTTGTTTCAGGGACTAGACCTCCACTGGCAACAATGGCAGAAACATCAGTTCCTGTTGGGCCAATAATGGTTAGTAAACTATCAACAGGTGCTGTTTCACCTTCTTGCACGCCAATGTATAGGATGGTTCCTTCGTAGAAACATTCAAATTCCATGGTTGCTTTGTCAGTTTCAATTTCGGCTAAAATATCACCTTCTTCTACAGATTCTCCTACTTTTTTCAACCAAGTAGCTACCGTACCGTCCGTCATTGTATCACTCAAACGGGGCATAGTAATTACTTGCACTCCTGCTGGAATGCTTACTGCATCTGATTTTGCAGCTGGAGTAGTTGTTGGTGTATCTGTAACAGTTTCGGTTGTTTCTTCTTTTGTTGGTGCAGCGGCTCCACTAATTAGTGCAGAAATGTCTTCACCTTCATCACCAATAATAGCAAGTAGTACATCAACGGGAGATGTCTCACCTTCTTGAACACCTATGTATAATAAAATTCCTTCATGGAAAGATTCAAATTCCATGGTTGCTTTGTCAGTTTCAATTTCAGCAAGAATATCGCCTTCCTCAATTTTATCTCCAACACTCTTTAACCATTTTGCCACAACACCTTCTTCCATGGTGTCGCTTAAACGCGGCATATTCACAATTGTAGCCATATTTTAACTTATAAAAGGATAATCTTCTTGTTCATATACCATGTCATACATTTGTTGTGGTTCTGGGTACGGAGAGTCTTCTGCAAATTTTTCGCATTCACTCACCTTTGCCTTTACACTTTTGTCAATTGCAGCAATTTCTTCTAAGGTAGCATAGTTTTTTTCTAAAATAACATCTCTTACTTGCGTAATCGGATCTATTTTTTTGTACTCTTCTACTTCGTCTTTTGTTCTATAATGTTGTGCATCAGACATCGAGTGACCTCTATATCTGTAGGTTTTCATTTCTAAGAAAGTAGGACCGTCTCCACGTCTTGCTCTTTGTATTGCTTCGTCAATAGCTTCTGCCACCTTTATTGGGTTCATTGCATCTACGGGGCCACAAGGCATTTCGTATCCCAAACCTAATTTCCAAATATCAGTATGGTTTGCTGTTCTTTCTACAGAAGTTCCCATCGCATATCCATTGTTCTCTACAATAAAAATAACGGGTAACTTCCACAACATGGCCATGTTAAAAGCTTCATGCAAAGAACCTTGTCTTGCTGCACCATCACCAAAACAGGTTAAAGTAACAGCATCACTTCCTTTGTATTTGTCTCCAAAAGCAATTCCGGCTCCTAATGGAATTTGACCTCCAACAATACCATGTCCTCCATAAAAACCAAATTCTTTAGAGAAAATATGCATAGATCCTCCCATCCCTTTTGATGTTCCGGTAACCTTACCATACAATTCTGCCATTACCTTTTTAGGATCTTCTCCCATACCAATAGGCTGTACGTGATTTCTGTAGGCTGTAATCATTTTGTCTTTAGACAAATCCATTGCATGCAATGCACCTGCTAAAATAGCTTCTTGACCATTGTATAAATGTAAGAAACCTCTTACTTTTTGCTGTATATATACGGATGCTAATTTGTCTTCAAATTTTCGCCAAAATAACATGTCCTTGTACCAATCTAAATAGGTTTGCTTGGTGATTTTCTTCATTCTAAATTCTCGTTGTTGGTTTTTTAAGATCATTGTGTTCATCAATAATCGAGCAGCAAAAATAACGGTTTTATATAGAATAAAAAAACAAGTTTTTTTGAATTCAACTAAAACGATTTCGTGAACCCTTTATTTGTCTTTAGCGATGACCATGGTAGCCTTGGCTCCGGTTGCTAAATTCCATTCATTTGAAGAGAGTAACATGCCGGTGTCATTGAAGACTTTAAAGCCTGCAGTATTAGGACCCGAAGTTCCCTGATTTAAGGCTAAAATTGTAATCTTATTAATGCCCTTTTCTAATGGAATATTAAATTTTTGATAGCGTTGTTGTAAAACAATATTGACAATGATTGGAATGCCATTAATTAAGATAGTAACACGGTCCCCATCGGGATGCTGATAGTCTCTACAAATAATATTGATACTTTTTGCATTGGTACGGATACTCCCTAAATCCTGATCAATTACAGGGTATTGATACATACCATTGATTTTCTTAAAAGATTTTAAAAAACGTTCTTCACTTAATTTTGCTTGAGAGATGATTCCTTTGTTGTTTAAATTCTCTTCCTGCTGTTGTTTCTTGACTTTTTTCTGTTCTTTTTCGTAGGCTTTCTTAAAACCGTCTGCTCCGTCGATTTTTATGGAGTTGGGTTTTTCAATCTCTTTTGCGTTGGTGGTAATTACAGAACGAATTTTTCCAAGTGTTTTTCCGCCTCCATTGTTCTCAACTTGACCTCTTAGTGATGTTGTAGAAAATAGAATAAAAAATCCAGAAATTAGCAATAAGATAGCTTTCATAAGGTAGGTTTAAAGACCAGTTCAACGCAAATATAATACCGATTTTATAGGTTGTTGTTTAGAATTTGTTAAAATTAACTATTCAATTGGAAAATTAAAATAGGTTTTTGGAAACGGTTCCTTTTTTAAAGTGAAATGCCACCACTCGTTTTCATAGGGATGAAAGCCATTTTCGAGCATGACAGTTCTTAAAAGCAGTCTATTTTTCTGCTGAATTTTAGTGATTTTTTTATAGAATGGGTGAGATGCTTTTCCGAAAAAATCATAAGTACTTCCCATGTCTACTTCTTGGTTTGTTTTTACATGGACCAATGTTAGGTCTACAGTGCTTCCTCGAGTATGTCCCGATTTTGAAGCAATATACCCTTGTGCAAACAATTCGCTTTTCGGAACTTTAGGGTAGTAGTCTTGCTTTCTGAGTGTATCGTTTAGATCTTTTGCCCATTTCACAAAATGGTCTACAGCTTGTTGTGGACGGTAGGCATCAAAAATTTTCAGACTCAGACTATCTTTTATGAAGTGCTGTTGTACCTTTCGCAATGCATGTGCCGTTTTTTGGGATACAATTACCATGTCTTTGTGATAACCATTTATAGGTTTTCCAATAAAATTGTTAGTGCTTAAATAACGCAATTCCTTTTTTATGGAAGCATCGATGTCTGACATGTATACAAATCCTTTTGGCAAACTTTGGGCACTCACACAAAAGGGAATTAAAAACAGCAATCCGAAAGCGATTATTTTCATATTTCAAAAGTACACTAATTGTTTTTTAATTAAAAAAGAAGTGCTCTAAAATGGCATTTGGAAAAAGGAACTGTTTATGTATTTAAACCATCCGATACAATCGCACCACAATAAGATCTAGATTTTCTACTAATTTTCACCCTCAAGAAGTACAAAAAAATAAAAGGAATCCTTAATTTTGTGGTCTTATGGAAGAACTCTCATTAACCACTCCGGCACTATTATTTTCTGCAATCTCTTTAATTATGTTGGCCTATACAAATCGATTTTTGGCCTATGCTGCTGTAATTCGGAATTTACATGGTCAGTATTTAGAACGAAAAGAAGCCTCGTTGTTACGACAGATTAAGAACCTAAAATTGCGTTTAAACCTCACCCGTTGGATGCAGATTTTTGGAATTTCTAGTTTGCTGTGTTGTGTGTTGACCATGTTTTTAATCTATGTAGGTAGTACATCAATTGCTGTTTGGGTTTTTGGTTTTGCGCTGGTACTTTTAATAATTTCCTTAGCGCTCTTAATTCGAGAAATTCAAATTTCGGCACAAGCATTGCAATACCATATTGCCGATATTGAAGAATATTTAAAAGACAAAAAGTAATCGCCGTTTTTTGAGAAAAAAACGACGATTTACCAAGTATACTAATAAAACCAAGTATTAGTAAATATTAGAAGTTAGCTTTCTAATAAGCGTTGAAATAGGTGTTTTATTTATCAGAAATACTTCCGCCAGAAGAGGATCTCCGGAATACTTTTTTAGGAGTTCCTTTGTAATCAATATCACCACCACTAGAAGCTCTTGCTTCAATTTTTTCAGATGCATGGATGTCTATATTTGCACCACTGGATACATTTACAATCACATTTTTGCTTATCAAATCATAGGCCTTTATTGAACTTCCGCTACTTGCTTTTGCCGCATGATTGTCTGCACTTCCAGAAACTCGAATAGTTGCTCCACTAGAAGTGTTTGTTGCTATACTATTTGCGACGACGGTCATTTTTATAGATGCTCCGCTGCTCGCGCCAATAGAAATTTCTTCCGATTGTATTTTTTTAACCGACCGAACTTCACTTCCGCTAGAGGCTTTCAATGAATTCAATTTTTTTATAGAAACGTGTACTTTTTTTGATTTTGCACTCCAGATATTTTTCTCAGAATAAATTTTCAAAACACCGTTTTCTACTTCAGTAACAATAAGGCTTTGTAAGTTCTCGTCAGCTTCTACAGTTACAGCATTCTGGTTTTCTTGTGTGATGTTGACATCCAAACCAGTACTTGTTCTAATCGCGGTAAAATCTTCAGTTATTTTTCTGTTTTCAGTAACAACATTCCGATCTCCTTTGATGCCATTAAATGCTTCTATTACACAAGACGTGCAGACAACTGTCATTAAAAATACAAAGGCTAATTTTGTGGTTTTTGTTTTCATGATTGCTTTTTTTTTAGAGATTCATAAAGATACCCTTAAGAGACGCTTTTAAGAGTCAAAAGGTTGCTCAACTGTCTTATCTTTAGGACGAATCGTTTTCTAATTCTCTTTTTTTTCTGAATCTTTAAGAGC